>Ga0209992_10001072_pt1 | contig 31265 bp, 32 predicted proteins | sample 2SBtaG_2_FD_182564 | JGI IMG/M metagenome (GOLD analysis project Ga0209992, IMG submission 182564) | Deep subsurface microbial communities from Kolumbo volcano to uncover new lineages of life (NeLLi) - 2SBTROV12_ACTIVE470 metaG (SPAdes)... | ecosystem: Environmental > Aquatic > Marine >... | reverse complement strand
AAACTGCAGGAGGCGGTTCAAGAATAGGTCACGAGTTTACATTACGAATTTACGAACCAGATGCAAACAAAGATTCCAAAGACGAAGACAAGATTCCACTAAGTTCATTTGAGTATAGAGGAGATGGGGGAATCAGAACAACACTTGCAAATCCAAGATTTAATGCAAACTCTGGTTCATTAATTGAGACAGGTCCAAACACAAGTACCTTTGAGGTTAAAATTAAAATCCCAAGAGAGCTTGATGGGAAGACAATCCACATTGGAGACAAGTATGAAATCAGATATATCGATAGATCAACTCCGTCAGGGACTAATGAGAAAGTTATCTTCAAGGGTAGGATTGGATAATGAAGTTTTTGACCGCATTGTGGTCAGTTTGTTCTTAGAATTTTGACCTAGTGATGTTTTTGTTAGGAACAAACTTGAGGATTAAGGAGTTAGAGTGTCACCCTCTTTTTTAAATTCTCTGAGGTCGTCATGGAGTTGTGAATGATCAAATTTTTGCATTCTAGTTCCTTGAGCATATTTATTTAGGATTTTCATTTTGTCTTGAGAAATCATTCGTAGTTGTGAGAGAGCACGGAATTTTTCAGTAGGATTTTTTACTTCATAATACAACTCCCAACAACGTCTCTCCATTTCTTCATAGGATAGTAATTCATCAAATAGAGTTCCATCCACATGTTTTTTTGAAATTTCAGTTAGAGTATTGCCAGCTGATTGATAAATCTCTAATTTTAGTCGACGATATGTTCTTTCACTAATATCTATGCCATCTTTTTGTAAACGCTCCAAAATTTCTTTGGGATTCATTCGCACTCCCAAACCAGTTTTAATTATTGTAATAGCTTTGAGTTTCTCTTCTCCTTTAAGATATGATTCTTTACTCATTTCTTGGTCAACCCCCTAATTGCATCAATTTTTGTAATTAATCCCACAATCTTTGCGTTTTCTGCTACAAGCAAACATTTTGAATCATCAAATAGTGACAAAAGATTTTCAGTCACCTTTGTGTTAATATCTATAGTAATTGGTGGTGTAGTCATTACATCTTTGACCTTTGTGGTAGTTAGTGGCTTGTGTGTTCTTTCTTGAAGAAATTTTACTAGAGAGTTTTCTGTAACTATTCCGATACAGCCTCCAGCCTCTAAAACTGGAATCTGGCTGTAATCTCTATCATGCATTATCTTTATGATGTCTTCAGCATACTCTGTTTTTCTTGCAGATGTAAGATTTTTCTTGTAAATCTTTTTTGCAGTGATTAATTTATCTAGATTTTTTTGAGATTCTCTATCTAATTCTTGAAATATTCTAACTAGAACATCATAACTAGGCTTTGTGTTGCTTTTTGGATTTTCAATCATACTCAAAAATGATGATGGAATATCACATTGTTTTGCCAGTTTTCTCTGGGAAATATTCAACTCTTCTCTGAGTTTTTTGATTTCTGTTAATTGTGGTATACGTGTCATACTATACTATTGTTTTTATGATATATAAGTATAGGAGATATAGTGCTATGTGACACATAACATATTCACAACTAGTTCAAATAGAATTAAAACAATCAACTACATGTCAAAACAAAATACAGAATCATTTGATACATACAATACATCACCTGATGAGATAAAAAATAAAATTCTCAAAGAGGGAATTTGGAAACCATACACAAACAGAATTAAAAATTTGTTATTGTGTCAAGACAAGTTTTGGGAATTATACAATGAAGAATCAAATCTTGAGCACAAAAAGGTAATTCTTGAAGACATTGTGAATCTGCAATCAGTAATTGCTGATTGGTACAAGTCATCAAAGAAGATCATAGAGTTTGAAACAAATTCAGGAGTATGTCAATGACATACTATTCTCCAGGAATAAAATATTCATGTCCTGGATGCAAATCTTCTTTGATTGGTTTTATCTATGATGATAAATTCAAGCAGTGGTTAGATACTATGAAGTTGATAAATGAGAAAAAGATCAAACTATCAAATTCGTACAAAGACTATAAAGAAAATCCAAACTCTATGAAATGGAAGTGTTACAAGTGTAAAGACTGCGGTGTTGTTCAAAAAGCATAATTTCTTTTGACTTTATATCCTATTTCTTAGATAGTCATAGTATTGGCATGATAGATGGTTACAAAGATTTTGAAGAAATGGGCAAGATATTAGCAGAGAATAATGAAGAGTCCAGAAAAAATTACAAAACTTCAATGGAGTTGTTTGATCAAGAAAAATATGATGAATCACTTGATTATTTAGATAAGGCTATTGAATTTGCACCTGCAAATGCTAGATTAAATGATTTTAGGGATACAGTAGTTGAGATTATTAAAATTAAAACAGTATTTGATGAATGTAAAAAGAGAGAGTTAGAAATGCTCAAAGAAAGAGAAAACCTGATAAAAAAAGGGATTTGGAAACAATAATAGGCTCAAATAGTATGTTTAGTATCCATACTATACTCATGTTTCTTAATACAAGACAACTCAAAGTTTGATCCATGAAACAAATTGAATTATCCATAACTAACAGTCAGATTATTACTCTAGGAAAATATCATACTAGACAGAAGGGGAAATTTGCACATGAATGAAGATCCAGTAAAAAATTTAATTGAAGAATTAGGTGCTCATCTTTCACAAAAAGAGCATTCAGATATTGTAATGAACAATGAGAAAGGAAAGCAATTCCTCATTGCACCATCAGAATTTGTTGAAATAAAATCTGCAGGTAACCCCCGCAAGATTGCATTTGTTGATGGAGGGGACGGACCACTAGAAGAGTCACCAAATTTTTTAATCACAATTAATCGTGTGTACTTTTCACTGTTCCAGGGTAAAAAAAGAATAAAGCCCAAAGCCAATCCTCGTGTACAGTTTTTCTCAAGTGTTACATCAAATATTACAACAATTAATGGAAAAAAAACTGTCAGTTATGATACAAAATTATTTCCACACAGTGATGAGGATAAAAAATATCTACCAGAAGCTGCTGATTTGACATCAAGTACTGAAAGTACAACAGTTCTTCAAGGTGCAAGGTTGAATTCACTTGGTAGACGATTTGCCGAATGGCAATTAGCAATTCATGCAGTAGAAACTGAATTAGATAAAGGCGACATGATTGTAATGGATGGTTCACTACAAACTAATTTTAAAAATGAAATAAAATATGCAAACAAATTATACAATTTGGCAATGAGTAAAGGAGTTATTGTTTGTGGTTTGGCAAAAACTAGTCGATTAATTACAGAAGCAGGTGAACCATTACTTGCAAGAATTGCAGAAATTGCAGAAGATGTTCCACATGAGAAATGGTATGTCAAAGTAGCTGAAGAGATTTCAGCTGATGATAGAGGATTTATGATGGCTGTAAAGTTTCATGGAAAATCACAGTTTGTATTTCGATTCGAGATACTACGAGAGCAATTTGAGGCTATGAGTAGTGATGAGCTAAATTCAGTGCTTGATAGTTTGGTAGAGAATTGTCAGGATGTAGCCATGCTTGGCTATCCCTATGGTGCCATTGATGCAGACAGATTTGCTCAAGTTAGGCGTGATGAGCTCAACATGTACCAAGGATTTATGATGGCTGAAAAAATGCGTCATCCAGAATGGAAAAAATTACAAAAGTATAGTGCATCATTAGCAGCTCATGATGTATTAAATGGAGTGACTAGTTAATGGATGAGATTTCAGTTGTAGGTCAAGTAGTTGGTGGAAGTTTTGGAGACATAGTAATTCGTCAAAAGGCTGGAACTGATTTAGAGATTGGAGACTTGATGGTCTCTGAAGAAAACGGTTCATTTTTGATTCTTCAAGTGTTTTCACTAGAGTTTGGTTCTCAGATACAAGACAAGATGCAGCAAATGATGTCAGGTGTTAATTTAGAGCAAGGAGTAGTTGATGCTAATTTTTATGAACCAGATTTTGTAAATTATGTTCTTGCAAGAATTAAACCACTAGCTAGAGTATATAAAGAAAACAATGATGTAAAGATTCCAAAATCATTGCCTTCATTTTTTAACAAATTACGGTTAATTACTAAAGATGATTTGAAATTCTTGCAAAAAGAAAAAGATTCAGTCTTTGTTGGATATATTCGAAGTGGAAGTAAAGTAATTAGAGAAGCTGAAGTTTGGTTACCAGCTGAGGATGTATTTTCACACCACATGTTAATTCCTGCCACCACTGGACGTGGAAAATCAAATCTAGTTAAAACAATTCTTTGGTCAGTACTTGATACAAACAAAGTTGGTGCACTAGTTCTTGATGCACATGATGAATACTATGGTCGAAGTGGAATAGGACTAAAGATGCATCCAAAAGCCAAAGAGAATCTAGTGTATTATACACCATCAAATCCACCAGTGGGTGCTAATCGTTTAACAATTAATTTGCAATCAATTAGACCTGAACACTTTGAGGGAATTGTTGATTTCTCTGATCCACAATTCCAGGCAATTAGAATGGCGTTTCGTCAACACAGAAAAGATTGGATTCGCCAACTAATGCTAACTGATGCAGTAGATGCAGGAATGGAAAATAATTCTCCGAGTCGTGCTGAATTTGCTGCAGCCACAATGATGGTAGTTCAGCGTAAATTACGCCTATTATTGAGCCTGGAAAAGGACGAAGAAGGAGTTGTGTTTTCTCGTCATGAAGTCTTTGACAGTACCACAAAGGGACTTACCACAGTAGAGGACATTGTAAAAGATATTGAGGCAGGCAAAGTTGTAGTTCTGGATACTTCACGATTAGGAGATGAGGCAGAATTACTAGTTGGAAATATTATTGCTGCAAAATTATTACAAAAATACAAAGATGCAAAAGCTTCAGGAGAGTTGGAAAGAAAACCTGTAGCTACCATTGTAATTGAAGAAGCTCCTCGTGTCATCGGAGTTGATGTGTTAACTACAAGAAATGATAATATCTATTCAACAATAGCTAAAGAAGGACGTAAATTCAAAGTAGGTCTTTCTGCAATTACACAATTATCCAGTGTGATTCCAAAAACAATTCTTGCAAACATGAATACAAAAATTATTTTAGGAAATGAAATGAAACAAGAAAGAGAAGCAATCATTGCATCAGCATCTCAAGACTTGTCTGAGGATGACAAAAATATTGCAAGTTTGGATAAGGGTGAAGCTATAGTTACTAGTATCTTTGTTCCATTTGCAATGCCAATTAAAATTCCATTGTTTGAAGATATTGTAAATGAGAAAGGAGTAATACCTGAAGCTAGCAAGACTAAGGTGTTCTAGTGATTTGTTATTTGCACATTTATCTGATATTCATCTAGGTTTTCAAAAACATGAATCACTACAAAAAATAGAACAGCAAGTCTTTGAGCAAGTATTAGACCAATGCATTTCACATAAAGTTGATTTTATTTTAATTCCAGGTGACATGTTTCATGTAAATATTCCAGAGATGCGAGTTCAAAAATTTGCATTTGCAAAATTTCGTCAGGTACATGATGCAGGAATTCCAGTCTATGTTGTATATGGGAGTCATGATTTTTCTCCAGTGTCAAACTCTGTAATTGATTTGCTTGTAGAGGTTGGTTACATCACCAAAGTGACAAAAGCAACAAGCCATGAGGATGGACGAATTTCTCTAGAATTTTTAGTTGATTCAAAGACAGGTGCCAAAATCACAGGACTATCAGGTCTCAAAGTAGGTAAAGATAGAGATTGGTATGAAAAACTAGACAGAGATTCCCTGGAATCAGAATCTGGCTTGAAAATTTTCCTATTTCATGGAGGAATTTCAGATATGAAGGTAGATTCAGGCATGGATGGAGACCTTATGCCACTATCTCTACTCCCTAAAGGATTCTCATACTATGCAGGCGGTCACATGCACAAATTCAATCACCAGTCCTTTGATGGATATTCCAATGTGGTATACCCTGGAACTCCATTTGCAGGATATCATGCAGATTTGGAAGATAACGCAAACGGTGAGAAGCGTGGTTTTGTTCTAGTAGAGTTTGATGACAAAATAAAATCAGTTGATTTTATAGAAATTGAAAATACTTCATACGAGATAATTGAAATTGATGCAAACAATAGAAAAGCTGAATCAATTAATCAAGAGTTGACAGAGAAAACATCAAACATTGATGTTGAAAATAAAGTTGTAATAATCAAAGTCAAAGGCGAATTGACATCAGGTAAAACTGCAGATGTTGATGTATCTATAGTTCGAGATAATTTGAACAGTAAAAATGCTCTAGTAGTTAATGTAAGTAAGAATCAACTAACATCAAAAGAATATTCCATTACTGAAGCCAAGGGTTCTAACAAAGAAGAGATTGAAACTAATGTGTTTTCTGAAAACATTGGGCAATTACGATTTGATTACCCAGGGTTGTTAGAGGATAATGGAATTAATTTAGCAAAAAAATTACTATTAGAACTAGGACAACCAAAACTAGAAAACGAAAAGAAAAACGAATACATTCCAAGAATTAATCAAAATGTATTAGCACTTTTAGGACTAGACGATGATTCTTAATTCATTAGTAATTGAAAACATTCGAAGTTATTCTCATGAAGAAATAGAGTTTCCCAGAGGAATCTCTTTGTTTGAAGGAGACATCGGAAGTGGAAAATCAACAGTACTAATGGCAATAGAGTTTGCATTGTTTGGATTAGGTAGTCAAAAAGCAGAAAGTTTGCTTGCAAAAAAATCTGAATCAGGTTTTGTTATCTTGGAATTTTCAGTAGATAATGAAAAATATGAAATCAAACGTGGATTAAAAAGAAAAAGTTCTGGAGTTAATCAAGATCCTAAAAATTCCTGGATAAAGATTGAAGGAGTTGTAGAGCCACTATCCCCATCAGAACTAAAACAGCGAGTACTCCAGATATTGAAATTCAACGAGCCGTCTGACCCAAAATCTGAGAGTAAGATATTCCGATATGCCATATTTACGCCTCAAGAAGCCATGAAAGAGGTGTTATCCGACTCTAAAAAGCGCCTTGAGACCATTCGCAAAGCCTTTGGGATTGAGGATTACAGTATTGCTCAAAGTAATGCCTCTGAAGTGTTGTCTGTCATTAAAACAAAATCAGCAGTATATGCTGAAAGATTTAGGGACATTTCAGAATTAGAATTAGAAATTAGTGAATCTCAAAAAATGATTACATCTTTAGAGTCTGAAAAATTACAAAAACAAAAACAAGTTCACATTTTAGAATCAGAAGAAAAAACCAAACTAGAAGAATTAAAAAAATTACAAGAAAAAAATAATGACAAAGTCAAACTAGAATTAAAAAAAGAGAGTCTGGAGGAAAGAATTGAATCAGATAAAAAAAGAATTGCAACAATTGAGCAAGAATTTGCAGAGTTTGAAGAAGAATTAAAAGAAAAAAATAAAAAATTTGAAAAGCTGGTTGCAATTGAAAAACCTGAAACTGATAAATCAATTCCAGAAATAGAATCAGAGATTAAAAAATATCAAAAAATTAACGAGGATTTGATAAAAATAGATTCTGAAAGAGAAAATACATCATCAGAGATTACAAGATTAAAAGAAAAATTTGGTGAGAAGATTGAATCAGATGTAAATTCAATTAATGAGACATTAAAGGATTTAGAGAATGAGAAAGAATCTTTAATAAAATTTGCAGATGAAATTACAGAAAAACTAGACAAAGTAAAAGAACAGCAAGTACAAAAACAAACACTCAGAGAATCATTACAAAAAGAAATTAAAAAATTCACTGCATTAGGAAATGCATGCCCCACATGCAAACAAGAGATTACTGATACGCATCACCATAGTTTAGTTGATGAAAAACAAAAAGAAGTGAATACACTAGGAAAAGAATTAGAATCAATCACTGATTCATTTTTTGAGTCAAATAAAAAATCTAAAGAAATTAATGAAAAATTAGAGTCATATGAGCACGAAATTGACGAGATTTCAAAAATATTACCAGGAATTGAAGAATACAAGACAAAATCAGATATACTGAATCAACTAGATTTTAAAATTAAAGAATTACAAAAACAAGACAAGAATTCAGAGTATGGAGAGAGTCCATTGGTGTTTTTAACTGCCATAAAAGATGGTTTGGTCCGATTTGAAGGGGTTACTGAGCAAATGGCACAAATTGCAGAATCAAAAGAAAGAATTGTTAAGAAAAGTGAAAACTATCAAAGAGAAATTGAATTAATTGATTCTCAAAATACACAGAGAGTAAATGAACTTGAGCAAATCAAAAACGATTTAGTATCAATTGATGTGACTGGAGAAATCAAAATAAAAGAAAATGAAATAGAAATATCAAGAAAAGAAATTCTTTCAGTATCAAGTGTTATTGCTGCAACCAGTGAGAATCTAAAGAATCAAGAAGAGAAAATTAAGGAAAATAAATCAAAAGTTACAGAATCAAGAAAATGGGAAACAAAATACAAAAAGTTTGATCAATTTACACAATGGTTAGAACTATTTTTTATTCCAACAATATCTCAAATTGAAAAACAAGTATTACTATCAATTTTACAGAATTTCAATGAAACATATACTAGATGGTATTCAATCCTTGTTGAAGATCCCACCAAAGAGAGTAGAATTGATGAGAACTTTACACCAATAATTAATCAAGATGGATTTGACCAGGAAATTGGATACTTGTCAGGCGGAGAGAAGACAAGTATCGCATTAGCTTATAGATTAACATTAAATTCACTAATGAGAAAAGAATCAGAATCTATGAAATCTAATTTACTAATATTAGATGAGCCAACTGATGGGTTTTCTAAAAATCAATTAGGAAAGATTAGAGAGTTGCTTGATGAGTTGAAATCAGAGCAAATTGTGCTTGTGTCCCATGAGAAGGAACTGGAAACGTATGTAGATAATATTTTCCAGATATCAAAAGAGAATGGGTTATCTAAAATAATCAGGCTCAATAATTAAGTATTACTTAATTTTTCCTTTTTTAAGTTAAATATTATTAAAACGCATATTATGTTAAGATGAAGTGGAATTGTGATCTATATTCTTGTCCTCATTGTGAAGAAAAAGAGATCATAATTTCAATGCCTCTGTTATGGGGAGCAGTAATTGCAATTAAGGAAATAGTTCAAGGAAAAGCACAACTTTATGAAAAAGGAATGAAACATTCAGATATTTTATGGAATTGTAATAATTGTTATCATGATGGAAGAATCATAATTCGTTAATAAAAAATGATTTTATCAATCAATAATTTTTTCATTTGAATTTTTTTTTTTTGTGTGAATTATTCTATAAAGAACTTTATTCTAGATTAAAAAAATATTATTTGCGGACGTCGCCCAGCCTGGCCAAAGGCGCTAGCTTGAGGGGCTAGTCTCTCAGGAGTTCGTGGGTTCAAATCCCATCGTCCGCATATAATTTAATTATCGTATACACGTATTTGCCCAGTCAAAAGTTTCTGCATCAAACCTTTCTTCAAAGTATTCAAAGTTTTCTTTTTATTTTCTAAATCTATTCGCTTTGAATCTATTTGAGATAAAATTGAAACAATCAAATCTTGTTCATTTTTTGGGGGGAGAATAATGGGTATTTCTTCTAAAATTTTAGTATTAATTGAATCTCGAGTAATACCCAGAATATCAGGGATTAAAATTCTATTAAATAATTCAGAATGAAAATAAAAATATACAAATTTTGAATTTATTTCAGGATTATCAAATCTAATTCTCAATGTTTGACCTGAAAATAACCAACCATCATGTTTTTTTTCAACAAGAGCAGAACTGCCAACCCTGCCAACACGAGTAAAAATCATATCACCTTCCCGAACTTTATAATTAGATAGCCTATCGGTATCAATTTTAGAAATTTTTGGAATATCAGCATCCACTATTTTGCCATTTTGAATATTTTTCACTAAAATTAATGGAGTTCCCTCATCTACATAATCCGAAGAATGGAGCATTAGTCCAAAAGGACCTGTTTTAACAGATTTATTTTTTAAGGTGGAAATTTTTTTAATATTTTTAATTTCCCAATTTTCAGGAATTGTGATTTTTAGAAAATTATATTTCAAAATAATTTTTTTGAAATTTTTATGACCAATTCCTTTTGTGAGAAGTTGTTTCACCAAACCTGTTTGGATTTTTTTTGTGATTTCAATTGTTTTCTCATATGAGTTAATTAAATCATCAACAGAACCTAGGATAGATGCAATTTTTTGTTGTTCTATTAAAGAAGGAAGGATGAAAAAGGTTTTTTTCATATCACTTCCATTCAAATGTTTTAAACTTGTACCAATTTCAATTCTTTTGAATGTGTTTTGACAAATCATAGAATTAAAATATTGACAATAAAACTTTGGATCTGCAATTTCCATTTTTAATCTAGAAATTATAAGGGCATGACAATTAGATCCAACTAATTCTTTTGGAACAATTGTCGTAGTTCCAATGTTCCCAGTTTGAATAGTAAGTAAATCTCCAATCTTAAGTGATGATTTTTTGTGTTGTTCATGAAATTGTTTGGTTACATATTTTATTCCATGAAAATTAAAAGTATTTTTTTCAACATTGTATCCTTGCACATACAAAACACCATTTTTAGAATCAGTATAATGTTCAGTTACACTTCCTACAAAACCGTTTGTTAAAACGGTCACAAGTAAATTAAGAGGAATAATTTTCCATGTATCAGGAATTTCAATCTCATTTCCAAAATACCATTTTTCTAGTTTGTAACCAGGTTTTGCTTTCATTTCATAATCTCCGTCTGATTTCCATCAAGCCAATTCTTTCTTTTCTCATAATCAGGCATGAATTTTGCCAGATATGCCCAAAAATCATGCCCATGCCCCTTTATTCTCAAATGAACCAATTCATGCAATATCACATAGTCAATCATTTTTCGAGGAGTCTTCAATAAATGAACATTAAGAGAAATGTTACCTGAATCACTCACACTGCCCCATTTACTTTCTAAATTTTTTATCTTGAATCCTTTGGGATTTACCTGTAATTGTTTTGAATACAAATTAAATTTTCTTTGAACAAATGTAGAATATTTTTGCTCCAACCAAGTGTAATACATTTGTTGAATTTTTTTAAACGAAGAATATTTTGTAAATACCACAAACTGGTTTTTCTCATAAATTATTTTCTCTAAATTTTTTCCAGTTTTTACAACAAAAGGAATTGATTTTCCCAAATACAAAAATGAGTTTTTTTTTAATTTGATTTCAGATTTTCTTTCTTTTAATAATAATTGTTTATTAAAAATCCAAGAAATTTTTGTGTTTAATATCTTTTTAATTTCAGATAAATTCATTGATTGTGGAGCATGAACTTCAACATCATTTTTTTCAACAAATATCTGCATTGTTTTTTTTCTTTTTGTTTGAATTACACTGTAAGGAATTACAGTATCACCATATCTTAATTTATTTGTCATACAAATGTCTCTTTGCAAGAGCAATTATTTTTTCAGTCAATTCATCAATTTTTTCTTCAGGGAATGTATCAGATAATGATTCATAGATGATTCTCTCCATATCTTTTCTTATTGTAATTTTTTCAGGATTAAAACAATCTACTAATTTAGTTAATGGTAATATTCCATCATAAATTAAAATAGACTTCTCAACACAGATAGATTGCTCATCAACTATTTGTTTTAATTCACCATACACTGCAAACTCAAATTCGTTTTCTAGTCCCAACTCTTTTCTCTTTTGTTCTTGCTTTTGGGCATCCTCTTGTAGTTTGATTAATCCTTGGAATAATTCTTCAGCAGTTATTTGCGTGTCTTCTTCTCTTTGAAGCAAATGTTGCATTTGCTCTTCTAAGTCTCCATAAAAAATGGGATTATCAGGCCTTCCAATATCAATAACACCTGAAAGCCTGCCTGTTAATGCTGCATTTTGAGCACGTTTACTAGTCATTTTACTAATTTCTATACCAAAATGCTCATCATCAAAGTCAATACTTTCAATTGGAATCTTGATTTTTCCTGCTGAAACGCACTTGTCAATTAGTTGCTGTATTTTGTTACTGTAAGGTTTTGTAGAGAATTTGTCTTTGTTTAAGAAATTCTTGATATGAGTAACAGTAGTAGTTAGTTTGGCAAAATCATCAAGATATGGTTCTGCTTCAGGTTCAGGCATCATGGCATCTAGTGCTTTTTCAAATCTTTTGTAGTGACTGTAAAATTTACTTCTCTTGTCTATTTTTGCAAAATGTTCCAATACTTGATCACGATTCTCAGGATCTATTCCCTTTACATCTGCCATTGCCTGTACCCATGTTGCATCAAGAGTTGAGATTAGAATTTCTTTATCAAATGTAAGATCTTTTGTTTGCTCCACATTGAACATATTTTTTGCATACTCTAGTTGTTTTGAAATATTGATAAAATCAACTATTGTACCATATGGTTTGATAGAATATTTTCTATTGACTCTAGCAATTGCTTGAAGCAATGTATGCTCTTTTAATTTATGATCTAAATACATTGTTCCAATAATTGGAGCATCATACCCAGTTAGTAGCATGTCAGAGACTATGAGAATTTTATTTTCATTGTCTGCTTTGGCAAATTCTTTGGATTTTATTTCTCTAGCAGTAGATGTCAAATGATAATCGTTCCAAGAATCACCTTCAGCTCCTGTTTCATCTAATTCTGAAGTCATGATAATAATTGATTTTGGTGCACCTTCAATTGCATCAAGTGCCTTTTTGTATCTGACAGCAGCTTCTCTGTTTGAGGCAACAAGCATTGCTTTGAAATTATCAATTCCTACTCGTTTGTTAAAATCATCAACGATGTAATTTGCAATTTGTTCTATTCTTTTGGTTGCCTTGCGTAAATTTTTGATTTCAAGTTCATTTTCTCTGATTTGATCACGTTGGGATTTTGATAGTTGTTTGAACTCTTTTTCAAATTCTTCAGTTAGTAATTTTGAATCAGCCTCAACTGGAACCCATCTAGGCATGTATCTGATACCTACAGTAGAGCCATCAGCAATGGATTCAGCCCAAGTGTAGCTATCAATTTCTTCTCCAAATGTTTGAAAGACCTTTCTGTGTGGTTTATCAATTGGTGTGGCAGTAAATGCAAAGAAAATTCCCTTAGGTAATGCTTTTCTCATTCTTGTTGCATCATCTCCAAACTGAGTCCTATGAGATTCATCAGTTAAAACAATTATTTGATTTTCAGTTAGAATCTGTGGGTTTTCTTTAAGACCCAGTTTTTGTATAGTTGACATTATTACTTTTTTTTCAGGGCTTTGTAGTTCATCAATTAGATGTTGTGCATTTTTTGCACGAATTGGTTTGTTCCACCCAGCACCTTCAAAGTTTTCATGAATTTGAGAATCAAGTGAGGTTCTATCAGTTGCAACAATTATTGGAATATCACCGAATTGTTGTCTGATTTTTCTTGCAAGCCAAAACATTGTTAATGATTTTCCAGAACCTTGAGAATGCCAAATTGTTCCTCCAAGTTTAGATTCAGATGAGATGGAAATTTCCAATTGTTTGATAGTCTTTGATACTGCACGGAATTGTTGATGTTTTGGAATTTTTTTGATAATTTTATCATCCACTCTATCAAAGATTACATAGCTTTGCAAGATATCGATTAGTGTTTTTTTATTTAGCATTCCTGCAATAAGATTTTCTTGCTCTCTTGGTTTTCTTTGGGATAATTTTTCTACTTCTTGCTCAGAATAAGGATACGTACTACTCCATCTTGCATAAAAATTCACATCAGCTTCTATGCATCCATGTTTTGCATAATCACCACAAGTAGCAATTAAAAACAAATTGTAAAAAAACAATCTATCTGCACCATTATCTGAAGTTTGATATTTTCTCAGATTATCTTGAACTGCATTAATTATAGGATCATCAATGTTTGGAGATTTACACTCTATCATTACAAGAGGAAAGCCATTTACAAAAACCATTACATCAGGCTTTACATGTCCTTTGTGTTTTCTGAAAACTAGTTGATTTGTGACTATGAAATTATTTTTTTCAGATTCTTCAAAATTAAATAATTTTACAGGCTGCATCTCTTCGCCATTTCCCAAATCAAATGGGATTTCCAGCGGTTTTAGATTATCAAAACTAATTTCAGCATACATTGCATGAATTGTCTCATTAGTATCAGTATGACTGAGATTGTGTTGGAAATTATCTTCTCTAATTTTTTCAATTGCGGCATCAACTGCTTCAGGATGTTTTTTCATCCAAGGGTTTAGTTCAGGTAATTGTTGTTGTAAAATATCATAGAGAATTACATCGCTTTCTTTTTTTCTTAGATGATTTGCCTCAGAAGGTAACAGATAGTCATATCCTAATCCTTCATGTAGTAATTTTAATGCGGGAAGTTCTGATTCATCAAATTCATCTCCAGGCAAACCACAATAATATTTCATACTGCCACCCTAATTTGCCCTGTCAGTAATTTTTGCATTAATTCTTTTTTAATAAACAACAAATTTTTCTTTTTGAGTTCTAATGCAGTAATTTTTGAATCATATGCCTCAATAATATCAGCAATTTTTTGTTGTTCTTTAATATCTGAAGGAAATGCAACTTGTTGTTTTAATAATTCTGTAGTTTTCACATAGGGTTGATCTGACCCTATCAAAATTCTGGACAAAATTGATTTAAAACCAGGACTATTCAAAAAAATAAAAAAGAAATTTTTAACAACATGGTCAGAATTAAATTCAAATTTTCCTACTCTTTGATATAAAAAGGAAGGTACGTCATTTTTGGATAAATAAGATACTTTTACTAAATTGTGAGTAATTGGTCTATTTAGTGCTAAAACAATATCACGTTCTTTCAATATTATTTCTTTATGAGATTTCATAAAAACATCAGAGACAAAAGTAGATTTAGTCCAATCAATTTTTCCATGCATAACATTATCAATTTTAAGAACTGGGATTCCAGAGGATACAAAATCTGAATAAGCAAAATATTTCCCAGAAATAATTTTTACATATGTTCCAAGATTTTCATAAGTCCATTCTTTAGGAATATCAAATGTTTTTCCAAAATACCACTTAATTTTTTGGAATTTTTTATGAGAGAGTCCTTTTGAGAGTAATTTTTTTGCAATTCCTGTCCGGACAATCTTTGATTTCTCAATTATTTCACCATACGATTCAATAAGTTTATCAAAATTAGAAAGAATTGATGCAATTTTTTGTTGTTCAGGTTTTTTAGGTAAAGGAATCCTTGTTCCAAAATATTCTTTTGTAGTAATTCCTGTTAAAGCAGTAGTAGTAGAACGAGCAATCAAAGATTTTCTAATGAAAGGCGATTCCATCAAATAATAAATAAAAATAGGAATTATCATCTTCATTAATTTGAATCGTCTTGTATGCCATGCAAAAATTGTTCCAGCACCATCTTTTGTTACATAAAGTGTTTTTCCTATTCCAGTTCTAACCAAAGATGATTCACCATAAATTAAATCACCTTCTTGAAGGATCTTGTTATTTTTTTCGTCCTTCTCAAGAGAAACTAAATTAAAAACTTGGCCATCAATTTTTGAGTTATCATATAAATTTGAAACACCTACAATATTTTCTCCCTTACCATAGAATTCTTTATTTTTAAAAATCCCAGAATTATGAGATTTGATAATTTCTTTTAATTCAATGAATTCCCAATCATGAGGGAAATTAATTTTAAGATATAATGGTTTTAGTTTCTGAAAACTCATATGTCGTGTTTTTGCCAATCTATACTTTGAATCCTAACTCTTTCAAATCTGCATTGACTTTTTTCTCTAGTTTCTCTCTTTCTATGTCTAGTTTTTTGATTTCATTAATTGTTTCTTGGATATCAATTGGTTCCTCGGGTTCAGAAATATCCACATATCTAGGCACATTGAAATTGTATTCATTTTCTTCAATCTCATCTTTTTCTGCCACATGACAATACCTGTCAACATCTTTGAAATCATTAATTGCTGAAACTATTTTTTTAAGATCTTCTTCTCTGAGAATATTTCTATTCTTTTCTTCTTGATAGTCTTTTGCAGCATACACAAACAAAATTTTTCCTTTTCTTTCTTTAGGTTTGTTTTTGTTTAACAGTAAAACACATCCAGGAATTCCTGTTCCAAAAAATAGTTTTTCAGGCAATGCAATTATTGCTTCTACTGCATCCTCATCAAAGAGACTTTGTCTAATTTTTGCTTCTGTACTTCCTCTAAACAAAACACCTTGAGAAGAAATGATTGCAGCTTTTCCTTTATCATTAAGTGTAGAGTACATGTGCTGAATAAATGCAAAATCTGCCTTGTCTTTTGCAGGGGGAATTCCTAATCGAAATCTATCATAAGGATCATTTTCTTTTCCTTGAGCTTTCCAATTCTCACTAAATGGAAAATTAGCCAAGACTCTATCATAAGAAAACAATTTCCCATCTTCTTGTAGTAATGGATTATCTAGTGTATCACCATGTTCAATTCTAAAATCAGAAACTCCATGTAACACTAAATTCATTTTCGACATTCCAACTGTAGAGTAATTACTTTCTTGTCCATGCAATGTTAAATTATCAGGATTGCCTTTCTTTTCTTTAACAAAACTCCAAGATTGAACAAGCATTCCACCTGAACCACATGTTGGATCACAAATTCGCATTCCTTCTTTTGGTTTTGTTAATAGTACCAGTAAACGCACTACTTCATGAGGGGTATAGAATTGACCCCCTTTCTTTTTGGTTTCAGATGCAAATTCTGCAAGTAAGTATTCATATGCATCACCAAAAATATCAGGCTTTGCAAGATTGTCATTAGATATATCATACTTGTTAAAATGAACTAGTAATTCTTCCATAATATTATCTGGAAAATTATTCTTGTCATCAAATTTTGAAGCAGTTAGTACTCCTGCAAGTCTATCATTTTCTTCTTCTATTCTTCTTGCAATTTTGTTTAAAGTAGAACCAATTGATTTTGAGGTACCAAATAATTTTTCCCAGTTTGCATCAGGTGGAACTACAAATGTATGATTAAATGCCTTTCGTGCCTCATTGTCTGATTTTCCTTTAGCTTTTAATTTTTTAACATTTGATTCGTATTCATCATTTAATTTTTTGACAAACAATACTGCCATGATTACAGGCCTATATTCTTCAGGATTGAGTTGTTTTCGTAAAATATCTGCTGCACCAAAAAGGTGAGCCTTTAGAGATTCTAAAGTTAATTTTTCAGTCATATTCTTATCCTCATATTTTCATTTAAAAACTCTAGGGTACTTTTCATAGTTGATTTACCCCGATCTCTGAAACAATAAACAGTTTGATCTTTAATTTTCTCAATGGCATCATGCATCTTGATATCAAAGTTTTGTAATTACTAGTAACACCAATTGCATACTCTTCTGAAGAAATTCTCATCTGCTTCATTATCTGATAGAGTACTGTTCCAAAATCAACATCTTTTGCAGCAGTATCTCCTTTTAATTCAACTAGTAATTTTTTTCCATCTCTAATTGCTACAACATCTGTTCCGTGTTCATGACCTCGGTGTTGCTCAAGAATCTCATATCCTTGGGACTCTAAATGACTAATCATAGGCTCAAACATTTGAATTTCTTTCATGGTATTCTATGCACGTGTCCTTCCATTCGTAAAAGAATTTCTTTGATTTGACGTAATTCATCTAGAACATCATTTAACATTGCAGAACTCATCAATCATCACTCCAAGTGTAACTTGAAGATTTATCAATTGAATTTCCATATCCACCATATCTTGCATAACCACGATATTTGATTGTCTTTTCTAATTCTTTATCAGCATCATATTCTGAATTATTTTCTTTGTGTTGTGGTTTTAGAACTGACTCATCTAATACAGAATTTTCAGGATAAGAAGAACCACTCATCCAATCATTTGAATGACTAGTTGTTGATTCTTTAGTTGGAATAACTTTAGGAGAAGCAACATCAGAATTTAGGGATTCTAAAACTTTGATTGCACCTTGTTTTGATAATTGATGATTACATTTTTCACAATGATACAAGTGAGTACACAATGGACATCCTTGTGCTTCATCACATTTGCATTCAGTAACCATTTGCAATGCTCTACTAAATACAGAATCAAGTTTTCTAAATACTGCTTCAGTTGCACCATTGCCACCTTTAACTGAATTGTCATAAAGAAAAATTTGTCCATCTGAAGATGTGTATCCAGATAAATCAGAACTTGAATTGTTTGCAATAGTTAGACTTGCATTAATTAGTAAATGCTCTGCTGCATGGTTTGCATCAGTTCTTTCATCTTTGTTAATTGATGATATTTCAGGTGCTTGTAAAACAAATCCTGCAGTGTTAAACTCAAACTCCATGGGAGAAGAGTATTTGATTGGAAAACCAATTACCTTGTTTGTTTTGTGTGAAACTTTGTAGTAACCATAAATTTTGATCTTCATTAGTAATTCACAAAATGTAGCCTCTGTGTGTTTTACAGTAGCATTTTTGATTATTCTAAGGATTTTAGGCTTGATTTCAAGGATTGGTCGTGTATAGTATGGGTCTACTTTGTAACTTTCATAGTTTAATGGCTCAACTACAGCTTTTGGGTATTTTGGTTTTGGAACATAGTCTGTAACATAGAAATGCTGACCACCATGCATGTAAATTGCACCGTTGTAAAATTTGAAAAATGCAACAGGAGTTGCACGAGTACCAATTGTTTTCCAACTACCTCTTTTTTCAACAGAAACATTCTCACCCATTCCACGAATGCTGTAATCTTTGAGAAGTACTTTTGTATTATTATAATTCAAATGACATTTACCATCACGTAAAAATAGATTCCCTTCCTTCAAATGATGTTGTATAGAGTATTGGAAATTTTTTGCCAATTTTTCATTAACATCAATTGGTTTTGCTGCAGCCAAAAACAAAAACATTGTTCTTTTTACAAATTGGTTTAGGGGATCAATTAAGACTGATTCTTTTTGAGTTAGATAGTCAGTTGGATGATTTTTGTACCATTGAGAAATTGGATCTTTTCCTAAAACTAGAAATGCATAACTTCTTTGTTGATTTCGTCCTGCACGACCAAGTCTTTGTTTAAAGCGTGAAAAAGACACAGTTGATGAAATTACTACATCAACATCACCAATATCAATTCCAAGCTCCAAGGTAGGAGTACAAGAAATACATCTTATTTCATTATCTTTGAATTGTCTTTCAATGTCTTCACGTTCTTTAACTAGCAATCCTGCTCTATGAACTGCAATTGGGATTTTTCTCTCTCTTAGTGCTTTCCAAGCAAAAAGTTCTGCCTTGTCATGTGAATCATGAAAGACCATAATTTTTTTTCCTTGACGATGAAAATTCTCAAGTAAATTAAGCATAATATCAAGTTGAGAAGGATCATTATCCTCAATTCCTAATTCTGATAAAATGGCAAAATCAGTTATTCCTGGTTTGTTTTTCTCCTCAACAAATTCAAATTCGCGTCCTCCTAATTTCTCACAAAACTCTTTAGAGTTATCTAGTGTGGCTGATGAGGCTACAATTTGTAATTTTTCAGATAATCTTTGAAGAGATTGTATGATATAGTACACATTTGCGCCTAAAATTCCACCATAATAGTGAACCTCATCAATTACTAGAGTTTGGATATTTGCAAAAAATGGCTTCCATTCAGAAATCTCATTTTGTAATTGTACTTTGATAAAATCAAAATTGGTGATAAAAATTTCAGGGGAATTGTGTAACACATATCGTCTAAAATCTTTACTTGGTACATCACCATCAACTAAGTTCACACGAACTCCACATTTATCTGCAAAGTCTCTAATCTTTTTGTATTGGTCTTTTGCTAATGCTTTGGTAGGATAAACAATTAATGCAGTTGGTTTTTTTGCTGCAGGATTATTTAGGGCATTTTGAATAATTGGAATTAAAAATGATTCAGTTTTTCCAGTCCCAGTAGGGGCTGAAATTACAACATCTTTGTGATTAATAATTTTAGAAATTGTATCTTCTTGATATCGATATAGTCCATTTGGAAATTTTTCATTTAATGCATTTTGTAAAACAGGAGATAATTCAGTTAATTCATTAATTTTTTTACCAATTTTTATTTCGGGTTTTTTTATTGTTTCAAAATGGCATAGTTTAAATTTATTTTGAGAGGTTCCAAGTAATAGTGCACTTTTTGTAGCATGATCAATGTTATGATTACCAATGATTGTTTTTACTTCTGATGGAATTTGAAGTGGACGTTCTGCACTCAATTAAATGACCTCCAAACAATTTTTTGTCCTTTTTTTAATGCTAATTTTTTTACTTTTTGTTTTACAACTTGAGGTTTTCTAATTGCTTTTCTAACAATTCCTGAATATTTTGATTTTGTTTTTCTTGCAATTTGATCACAAGGTAATAAATCAGGATTAATCACTGCAACATTGCACAACTTTGCTGCTTGTGCTAATCCTCTATCACAAGTAATTAGAGTAGTTCCAGTAGCACGAGTATATGCTAGAATTTGACTATCACCACAATGCAAAGTTGGACAAACATCTTCAAGATAGGAAGCATCATCATACATCTGAGCAGAAATTTTTCCAAATGTTACACTAGCACCAGTTGCTTTTTGAATTTGCTGGGAAATTGCATCAACATTAAAGCCCAATCTTTTTGCCTCAATGACAGACTGGGAACTAAAATGAATCTCAGAATCGATGAAATTTACACGGCATGCTAAAAGACTGCCAACATTTGGAGTCTCAAATGCTTTGATTCCAACACATGTATCAAATGTGAACCTATTTTGCGATCTATTAACCCCGCTTTTCATACATACCTATATCTTTATCCATTAATAAAGGTACCTTTATGTACATATAAGGTACTTATTCCAATATATATAATCATATAATACATTACATCTTACATAATAGTTATCGATCATCTTTATTATAATATACTGAGTCTTTATTCATAGCATTTTTATATAATAATTGAACATAAAGGGTTGTGGCAGAGAAAATCTCATATAATGTATTAGAAATTCATGCTCGTAGAATTAGAGAACTAGTTGAGAGTAAAAAATACAAAAATCCTGAAGATTTTCTGAAAAACTCCATAGAGATTTTGCTTACTTGGGAGAGTGAGCATCCTGAAGAATGTATGGAATTAATGAAAACACTCATGCCATTTTCCCCACAACAAGAAGGCTTCATGAAAATGAGTATGAATCCTGAGGAGATTAAAAAACAATTTGGAGATTTAGAAATTGATAAAGACCAAGATGAAAGAACCCAACAAAATGTCCTTGCACAAACAGATGATGATCATCTAAAACTACGAGACAATTTTCAACATACAAAAAAATTCATAGAATCAATACAAATCAAAGAACCAAAAGATGTAATCAAGTATGATGACTATCCATTATTATCAGGATTTTATAGTAGAATTTTACCTGTGAAAATTGTTCTAACTACATTAGGTCATTTACTTGAAAGAAAAAAAGATACAAAAATTGAATTAAAAGATTTACGAGTTTATGCATATGATATTGTAGAAGAGATTGCAGAGACATTAAGTAAATATGAAAATGAACACAAAACTCGAAGAAACAAAAAAATGTCTACAGGACTACCAAAAAAAGGTAGCATAGATAAAGATGAAGAAAAAATTGCCATGGCTCAAAAAAGATTCAAGGATCAGTTTGTAGGAAAGGTTAGAAAAAGTAGAAGATTAGAAATGAATCATTTTGAAGGTGCATTATCTGCATTAGGTTTAGTTTATGCATTTGAAAAAGATTCTAAAACATATGTTTCATTAACTAAATTAGGCAAAGAATTCTTTTTGATGGATAATCCAGTTGTTGAAGGAGAATATGAAAAAGGTCCACTAACTAGTAAAGAATCAAAATTTATTTTAGAGAAATTAATACCACAACGAGAATTAGAACAAAAATTTGTTGAAGTGTCTTTAGCAGTAATAAAGAAATATCAAAAAGGAACAGCTCAACCAAAAATATACAAAAAAGATTTTGAAAAAGTAACTCATGCATTAGATGATGAAATAAAATCAGCTGCAATCACATTTCTAAAGAAAAATCCAAAGGCTCAAGAAAATTATAATTTAAATCATCTAGATTCAAAAAGTGATACCACAAAGCGTAAAATCACTCAATGGAGACTAGCTACTATGGGCAGATTAGCTGAGATGAAAGTGGTTCATTGGAGAATTAATGAGAAAGGTGATTCAGAATATTCTCTGAATTAGGCACAAAATTAGTCATAATTATAAACTCTGATAGTATTCTTTAATTTTTTGAGCCATCAATATTCTTCTTTGTTTTAAAAATTCAAAATAGTCATCATCAACCATATCAAAAATGCTTTGAGGAATACAGTTTTGATGCATGTTTTCTTTTAACACATCAAAGTCAGTAATTCCACCATACTTTATTTTTCCACCATTACATTGTTCTTTTAATTGGGCAAAATATTGATTAGGTGGATCATCTTTTATTGCAATATTAATTTCTGTCTGAGTAAAAACATAATTTGCAATTTGATTATAATCACGTCTACTGTTGAATTTCTTTTTTAGATAATTTTTTGGAAATATATGATGAACATCTCCACGTTGAGAAATCAAATCAGATACAGGAATATCAGTAGATAAAAATCCTTTGTCATTATCTTTTACTTGAGATGCAAAAAATACACTCAAAAATGGATTATTCCTATTTGATTTCTCAAGTTCTGCAACTAGTTGTACATTCCAAAAAGCATCAGATAATTCAGTTTCTTCAACATATTTAATTTGGCTTTCAAAGTCTTTTGAAATTTTTTTTACATCTTGATCATACATAGATTCAGGAGATGCAGAATAACGGCCAGTTAATACAGACATTACGAACCATCTTCGCACCATAGTTTCAATTTTGTTTTGTTCTAGATTAATTGCACGTAATTTTAGGTATAACACATATGAAAAATTAACAGCACCTTGAGCTTGAATTAAACTAGAATCAATAAAACCAGCTGAACGAATAATCATCAAAAATCTCTTAAAATTAGATTCATTTAGAAATTTTAAAATTCCTTTTTCTAATTTTTTAAAAGATTCTTCTTGAATTTCTGATTCGTAAGTCTTTGTTTCAAAGTTACGTCCAGAAAGTAAACTGACCAGATCCCCCAATTTACCTCTATTAAATTCACTAGTAAATGCAACCCGAAGCATATCCACATAGCTAGGATCATAAAGATCATCATTTTCATTTTTTAGCCATTCAATTTTGCCAAAGTATTCTGTTTTTTTAAATTCAATATCTACATTTTCTAATTGAGAAAAAAATTCAGGAGCAACAGCTAGATGGCAAAAATAATCAATGCATTTTCTTAGATTAGAACCAAATACACCAAAAGCAGCAATTTTAGACATAACAAAATCAGCTTGACTTAATTGCACACCTTCAGAATTTACTCGTACAAAAATTTCATTGACAGTATCAATATCCAAGTCTGGTTCTAGTTCAACAAAACCTATTTGTTTTCTTGCAATTTGTCTTAAATTTTCTAAATGATCCTCAACAAGTAGTTCATCGACATCAGAATTTTTTTGACAATATTCTCGGATAATAGAACTAATTCGTGCATCACCACTTACTATTGGTGCAATATCATGGATCCAAGATGAATCTTTTTGGATTGCAGGATTCAAAGAAGCAAATTCTTCAGTAACTGGATTAAAAGCAACTTGAATTCTTTCTTTTTTGTATTCATCATTAACAACTTCTTGTCCCAAAACAGAAGTAGTTAGTGCAGTTACACGTTGTTGACCATCAATGAGAATTTTTTTACCACCAGACAAAGTTCCGTCTTTTAAACGAATTTTTGGATTTCTCCAAGCTATAAGATAACCAACAGGAAACCCACGATATAATGAATCAATTAAATTTGTGACTTTTTTTTTACTCCAGACAAAAGGTCGTTGTATTTCAGGGATTGCCATCTCTTCAGATTTTACCCAGTTTAGAATATTTTCAATAGTAAATTGATTAACCTGATATTTTTGTGAACTCAACAAAAAGACAAGGCACCTTAAGAATTTAAGAGCTTCATTAAATTTGAATAGTATTCAAAGTATGCATACTATTGCCATGTATCATAATAATAGAAAATTCATACCTAAAATATGCAAAAACAAACAATGTACCCAAGAATCATCAGAGAATTTGCCGATGAAAGAGACGAAGAGCCACTCTTTTATTCCTAAAATTTCGTGATATTCACATCTTAGGAGAAAAGGAATAATGACACAAGAAATCTCACTATCTGATGAACAAAAAGACATCATCAATTCTACCAAAGATACCATCGTAGTATCAAATCCAGGAACTGGAAAGACTACAACACTATCACTCAAAGTAATCAAATTACTTGAAGAGAAGGTAAACCCTGAAGATATTCTCTGTATCACATTTACTGAAAAAGCCAAAAAAGAAATGTTTGATGCAATTTATGATAAAGGAAAAGGCAAGTTTTCTGATTCAGATTTAATGAAAATAAATATTCATACTTTTCACAGCTTTGCATATAATTATCTACTCGATGCAGGGATTATTTCAGGAGATATTGTAGGAAATAATTTAATGCGATTCTCAATTCTAAATAGTTTTGAGTCAAACCATGCACTAAACTATGGTAAGGATTACATCATATCAACCATAGTTCCAAAAACTGAAAACTCTATTCGATACATCAAAAGTTTTGGAATAACACCAGATAAAATTAATTTAGATAAAGCTACTTCAATTCTAGAAAAAATCTTTGATGAAAAATCATCTAGTTATACAATTGATGAAATGAAATCATTTTTGAAATATTTCATACAAGCATATCAAGAATATGAAAAATCAAAATGCCAAGCAGTAGACTATTCAGACATGTTACTAATGTTTAAAGAAAAATTCAGGGGAAACAAATTCCAATATGTCCTAGTTGATGAGATGCAAGACATGAATGAGATTGAAGCAGAAATTGCAACAATGGTTGCAGAAAATTTGTTTCTAGTAGGGGATGCAAAACAGGCAATCTTTGGTTTTCAGGGTGGTTCTGTTAAAAATTTCCAGAAATTTATGAAGACATGTGAGAAAAAAATGCTTTCAACTAATAGACGTAGTTCTCAACAAATCTTAGATTATTCAAAACAGTATTTTCTTAATGGTACAGCATACAAGGAAATGTTCCAAAAGGAGCTATCAATATTTAATTCACTTGGAACTGGTGAAATTCCCAAAGTAGTATCAACTAGTGCCCATTTATCAAAAGTTTTAGAAATAATTGAGCAAAATCAAGACAAATCAATTGGAATCATTACAAGGACAAATGGTCAAATTATTAAAATCTCAAAATTCCTTGATTCAAATAATATAGAATACTCTTCAACCTCATCTCAGGCATCAGCCAAGCAGGCAAGAACTGAAATTCAGAGTTTCGTCAAAGGGTTACTGTCTGACAGAATTGAGGATAAGATTTCAGCTACTTTTACCATATTTGCCCCATATTCACTCAAAGAGGCGTTTGAATTCTCAAAAGCACTCAAGAAAAAAGAGTTTGAGAAATTATCTGCCATAAAATCATGGGGAGTAAAACTGCAAAGAGAAGAATTGGACCAAATGTTTGGGGATTTAATTTTACCAATGTGTATTTCAAAAGGATCTGAGTGGTTTTCAGCTGCAATGACTGTAAAACAAGAAATTGATGAATATCTAACATTTGAGACTCCAACTTTGGATGAACTCTTTGATTTTATTTCAATTGGAGAAGAGTCATACATTGAGCAAAAAAGTGAATCAAAAATCACACTAACTACAGTTCACAAATCAAAGGGAAGGGCATTTGATGTAGTAGTATACATTCCAAGTAATTCTAAAAAAACTAGTTTTATTGATAACATTACAAAATCAATTCTTAGTTCTAGCGATATTCAAGTTGAATCAGAGTTAACTGAAGAATCATTACGAGTAGATTTTGTTGCATTTACTAGAGCAAAACAAAAACTAGTAGTTATTGCAGATGCTAAAGAATCAAAGAATTATCATTTAGAGGATTTGTCTGACATTGAAGTAGATGATAGTAAAGACGAACTTGTTGCAACAAAACTAAACAACAGACTAGCTGAAGCATATTCACTATTTATTGCAAAAAGATTTGATGATTCTGAAAAATTACTAGAAGAAAAAGATGATTGGTTGGAAGATTATATTAAAAATTATTTTGAAACAATAGACCATTTTTCATATTCAAGTATCAAGACAAATCCATATGATTTTTTGAGCAAAAATATCATCAACATGCCAAGAGTTTTTGCTGAAACTGATTTTGGTAAGGAAGTTCATTCTGCACTAGAAAATATTCTAACTGGCAAAAATACAATACAGGATTATCAAGGAGATGTAGTAATTGCTACTCAAAATGGGCTTGATGCAATAGAGGAATTAAAAAAAGATTATCCAGGATTAACTATTGATTCAACTGAAAAACATATCAAAGTTTTACTTAGTTCATTAACTGACTACAAGGATGACAATATGCAGTTTACAGGATACATTGATGCAGTATTCAAGCACGATAATGGGCATCTCATTGTAGATTACAAAACAGACAAAAAATCAAAAAATGCATCAGGGCACAAAAGACAGCTTGCAGTGTACAAAAAAATGCTTGCAGGACTAGAAGGGGTTCCCGAAGAGAGTATTTCCACATATGTGGTGTTTGTAGCACTGCGTGATAACATCAACACAGGCAAATTTGGGCGTGAAACAAGCAAGGGAACAAAGGATGTATTTCCAACATTTGAAGGACATTTGAAAAAAGTAATAGAATGGAAAAAAGATCCTCAGAAATTTATCTCAGACTTGCTTGAATTGAAAAACGAAGAAGAATTATTTTTGGCAGTTAAAGAGAAATTAACAAAATTAAGTAAATAATTCTAAAAATTTGTAAATATTTTTTTTATGTAGTCACATAACCTTTCAATTCTTTTACAATCTTTTTGACTTCATCTTCATAGTAAATCTCTTCTCTACCTTGAATAAACTGGTTAATGTTTTCCAAACTTTTTACATAGACTGAACGATAATCTTCATCCCATTCTAAATTTCCCTTAATTGATAATAGAACATTTGTTACATTTACATCCTTGACTGAACCTTGAAGTCCAATCCATAAAACTCGACCAGCTCTTTCAGTTTGTTCATGGGGACTCAGAGAATTTGTTTCGGTTCTAGCATACTTGTCACTCCAATTCTTTACTTCAATCATAAATACTCCTCTTTCACAAACCACTACCACATCCATCTGAGCTGACTTTAGATTCTTTCTTCCATTGTATGTAACATAATTTGGTAATTGAAATTTTACACCACATAAAATATGATGACTGTCATCAAGCTTTAGCAATTCCTCAATAACTTCATTTTCACCATGTGTTCCTGTAACATGTTTACCAACTTTTTTGTATTGAAATTTATCGACTTGTCTTTTGTAATGATATCTTTTGACTTCGGCAACAACTGTTCCAAGTAAGCCTTTCCTCCCTTTTCGTTGTTTTTTCATTTTTCCATAAAATTCCTTTCTGACCCTATCCATGTCATCAACATTTTTGACTTCTTTTGGCAATTTGTTTAGAAGACTCCTTTCACTATCTGCCATGCCATAAATGATAGCCATATTTTGAGAATGTGATAGTAATATTTTAAAAATTAAAATGAGATAGAGGGCTCAGTCTTCCAAAACATCTGATGTTTGATGAAAGGCTTTGCATCTGAGCCTGCAAGACGTATAAAATAATAATTGAATAAAAGATTTAGGTTCAAATTAAAAAAATCAAATTCTAAAGGTTAATTTTCTAATTCCTTTAATTCCTAATCGAATAAAATTATCATCTACTCCAAATCGCTCAAAAATTCTTCGATAAAAATAACTTCTTCCAAAAGAAACTGTAGCATAAATTGCAGTAATTACAATATTTGCAGTCAAAGGATCCTCTTGAATCCAACCAACAGATAGTGGTAAAATCATAATTCCCAATCCATACCCAATTGGATAAGACCCAAATGAATTGACAAAAGCTTCTGACATACTCTTTGAATGTGCATCTTTAATTTCAGACATTATTTCATTTCCTCCAACACTTCATCAGAGTAATCATCTACACTTTGAGATATGGATTCATTAATTTCTGATACATCATTACATGATTCACATGCAGATTGTATAATTCCAGGCAAGTAATACAGTACAACTAGTGCCACACTGATCAGAGGATTCACAAATCCTAGAACAATTGTAAATATCCAAAATAAAATCTTGCTTATCTGATTCATCAGTCATAAACCTCATCAAGATTGTACCCTTCATCATAGTCAAAGGATTCATCTACATCAGATGATGTAAATTTTTTTTTCATTTATCTCTCCTAAGACGTTCCAGTTCTGCACGTCCTTCAGCCACACTCTGCTCCAATACTCGCACCATTGCACGATGATATTGCAAAGTTGTTTCTGCACGTCTCAAGTCTTCTGCTTGATACGTTTTTGCAAGAAACTTTGGGAGAATTCTAGTTAATTTCATGCTACATCTCCTTTGTTTTGTATTTGATTCATGAAATAACTACGAATTAGAAATTATTATATAACATCACAATAGTATGCATACTGTAGATACTAAAATGACTAATCTAGCCACGTTTCGAGTACATATTGCACCATTAGGTTTTGAAATTGACAGAATTACCATACCACTCAAACAGACAAAGGCTGACAAATTGTGGCTATTAGCACATGATAATCGCTCATCTGATTTATCAGCCCCATATCTAGAAAAAATAAAAAAAGAATGCAAGAAACTAGGAGTCGAAGTCAAAGTAGCTCACAGTGATAGACTAAGTCTATTCAAAGCAATAAAATCAATTAAAGATATTATCGAACAAGAAAAGGGAAATTACATTTACGTCAATGTTGCATCAGGAAGTAAAATTCAAGCAATTGCATGCATGATGGCATGTATGGTGCTAAAAGAGTGCGATAATTTAAAACCGTTTTATGCTCAACCTGAAAAATATGCAGCATTTGAAGGAAAGCAACAATCATTTGGAATCAAAGACACCATACCACTTCCAACATATGAAATCCAAACACCAAAACCAAAATTACTTGCAGCATTAAAAATAATTTCAGAGCAAAAGAATCAAAAGATTACAAAAAAAGATATGGCAAAGATTGCAGAAGAGCAAGAAATAATCACAGTAAAAGCTGAAGAGTCAAACCATTCACAAGCAAGATTTGCAAGTCTTGATAAAAATATCATATCACCATTAGAAAAAGATTGGAAGTTTGTAGAAATTGAAAAGATTGGCAGAAACAGATGGATAAAAATTACCGAAGAAGGTAAAAACGCTGCAGAATTTTTAATCTAATTCTTTTTCCCATTGGATTCGTAATTCAGGCATTGCTTTGTGTAACCACTCATACCATTTTACAAACTCTTGTGTTTCTTGTGTGATGTAATTTTCAATTGAATCATAATTTTTTTCATGGTACCAATCAATTAATGGAGAACCACTATGTTTTTTTCCAGTTAATTTATCAAGACCTGATCCTTTAAACTCACCCTTGTTCATCAGGATGCCAATTGTTCTCAAATCAATGCAAGGTCTAGCCAAAATACTAATTGGAAACAAGTCTTCATATCTAGAGGATTTTTCAAGTAAGAACTTGTGTTCAAATCCCAGATTATACCCAACTGGAACAAAATCAAAAGAGTACTTGTTTGTAATTGGAGAATCTTCAATGAATTTTCGAAGCATCTCTTTTTCACCCAACTCCCATTCTTTGAGGATAGTCAAATCACCAATTATTTTGCCAGTTCCACGCTCAAGTTCGGCATATTGAATTGTAATTATCTTATTTTCTACCTCATCAAGACCAGTAGTTTCAATATCTAGGTAAAATGTCCCCATACTGTTTTCATAATTTTTGCAGATATTTGTCTATGATCATCACAAACTAACAGTATGTACAGTATGCATACTATTGCCATGTTCCATAATAATTGAGAATTTCTATACTAAACATGAAACAAACAATGTATCCAAGAATCATCAGAGAGTTTGATGATGGACATGATGAGGAACCAATGGTATATGGAGGGACCAACTAATGCAACAAACACCTATCAAAAATTCTTTATCAGAAAAACTCCAAGAATCAGAATTACAATACGACATTAACAGAATGACAGTTGAAAGAGATTATCACATCACTCAAGGATTCATCTTTGATGAGGCAATCAAAAACAAAAAACAGGAATTAAAAGAAATTCACAAACCAAAAAATTTACCAGAGGGGGAGATGTACAAATGAATTTTTCAATTAAAAGTATTTTCAGAAAAATTAATTCTGAAAACATCAACAAAGGAATGGATTCCTTTAACAAAGGAATGAAATCATTTGATAAAGTTATTCAAGATTTTGGCAATTCAATGGACCAATTAACAAAAGAGCTAAATCAAACATCAGAAAATAAACCAAAGATATGGTCAGATTCATGGAGTATGTCTGATGAAGAATTGTTAGATAGAATTTGGGGGAAGAAAAAATGAGATGTAAAATCTGCGACATCAGTCATAAAAATACAGGAAAATATGATTTGTGGATAGATAATCAAATCTGCAGAGTTTGTGGACAAGTACTTGATTTTTTTTCATGGAATGGAAATAATTTAGAAAGTTATTGGAGATATGAGAATTGAGTTTTTACATTAATCCACCATGTCCTCAATGCAAAAGTAATAGTGTTGCATGGATATTTTGGGGACATCCTGGAAATATAGAACAGTATCTTGATGAAATAAAATCAAAAGAAATTATTCCAGGTGGGTGTATTATTACAGACCATGATCCAAAATGGGAATGCAATGATTGTCATCACAAATGGGGGGAACGAGACGATGATTGATGATGAAAGAGTATGTTGTATTTGTGGGGAATACAAAAAATTTCTTGCGCGTATTAATGCTGGAAAAAAATACTATTGTATGCAATGTGAGACAAAAATCAACAAAGAATACGGACCAAATTATTGGAAGGAATGCTCTTTTGTAGAATTTTTAGAAAATGCATCATCGTCGATTAAAAACAAGGATGATGGACCTCCAAACATGTTCAAAAATATTAGAAAGACATTAAGTGAAACAGAAG
>Ga0209992_10001071_pt1 | contig 31296 bp, 30 predicted proteins | sample 2SBtaG_2_FD_182564 | JGI IMG/M metagenome (GOLD analysis project Ga0209992, IMG submission 182564) | Deep subsurface microbial communities from Kolumbo volcano to uncover new lineages of life (NeLLi) - 2SBTROV12_ACTIVE470 metaG (SPAdes)... | ecosystem: Environmental > Aquatic > Marine >... | reverse complement strand
CCGGATGTCGGCCACCCTCGCCGCGCTCAACGCTGCAACCGATGCGTTTCGACCGGTGCAGGAGGAGCTCAACGCGACCGAAGAGCGGCTCGCCAAGCTCGACGCAGATTACGTGAAGCTGAAGGCACGCATCAGCAAGGAAGACGGCCTCTACTACCAGAACAAGCCCGCGCCCTGCCCCGATGGCACCACCAATTGCGCAAAGAGCTACGCCAATCGCCGGTGGGCCAAACACGTCAAGTACTACAAGGACAACATCGCCAAGGCGAACGGCAAGATCGCGACCCTCAGCCCACGCTTCAACGAGCTTCGCGACGAGGTGCACAAGAAGCAGGCGGAGTTTTCGGCGTCGGAAAAATCGGCGTACTCAACGCCCAAGAAGCTCCGCGAGGAGATCTGGCTGGACTACAAGTACACGGTCAAAGTGCACGAGGTGAAGTTCAAAGCGCAGCTGGCAGCGGCGTGGTTCCCGCGCAAGGGCAAGGAGCCGCTCGCCAAGACCGAGACGGCCATCGACGACAATCGCGTCGACTTCTCCACCCCGGGGATCGTCGTCAAGGAACAGACGCTTGAGCCGCCCAAGCAGAGCAAGCTGCCCGATGACATGACGCTGATGGCTGAGCTGACAACGCGCCTGCTCGACCAGGCGACCGCCGAGCTCTTTCCGAAACTGATGCTCCAGGGAATGCGGTTCGTAAAATCCGCCGCCGACAGCAAGAAGGCCGCCAACAAGCTGCACTACCAGGTCTTGGCGCTGTCCACGGGCGACGGAATCTCAGCCGAGGCCAAGCAACGGCTACTGCAGGAAGTGCTGCAAGCGACCGGCTATGACTTCGAGAAAATGGAGCCGGTCATCGACCGCCTCAAGTACAACTAGCATGTTTGAAAAAGACACCCTCAGCGCGCTGCAAGCCCGCGATCTTGCGCAACGTATCGCGTTCGGTCCCATCGTCTTTCACGCCGCCCTCGCGCTGCGCGACATGGGCATCCTCGAAGGCCTGCTCGCCAACGATCGCGACGGACGCCATGTCGCCGACGTGGCCGCCGATGCCGGGATTTCGGTGTACGGCGCGACGGTTTTGCTCGAGTCGGGTCTCGGTGCCGGCCTCGTGCTCAAGCGTGGCGAGCTCTTTTTCGCCACCAAGGCCGCTCACTTCGTCGTCCATGACGAGATGACGCGCGTTAACCTCAACTTCGTCCGCGACGTCTGCTACCGCGGCGCTGAAGACCTGCAGGCGTCCATCATCGAGGGTCGCGCCGCCGGGCTGCACCACCTCGCCGACACCGAAACCGTGTACGAAGCGCTGGGCGACCTCGCCGAACCCGCGCGCACCAGCTGGTTCGACTTCGATCACTACTACTCCAGCGCGGCGTTCCCTGCGTTGCGCCCCCGGGTGCTCGAAAACAGCCCCAAGCGCTTGCTCGATGTGGGCGGCAATACCGGCAAGTGGTCGTGCTATCTCGCCAAGGGGTCGCCCGACATCCAGGTGACGATCCTCGACCATCCCAACCAGCTGCAGCGAGCCGCCATTCGCGCTGAAAACGACGGCGTCGGGGGCCAGGTGAGCGGGGTCGCGATGGACCTGCTCGACCACAGCAAACCCTTTCCCAGGGGCGTCGATGGCGTCTGGATGAGCCAGTTTCTCTGCTGCTTTTCCGAGGCCGATTGCGCCGAACTGGTGCGGCGCGCCCGCGAAGCCCTCAACGACAACGGCGAGCTCTTCATCCTCGACACCTTCTGGGACAAGCAGCGCTACGAAGCGGCCACGTTCAGCCTGCAGCAGACGTCGTTGTACTTCACGTTCATCGCCAACGGGACCAGCCGGATGTACAGCGCAGACGCCCTGCAGCGCTGCGTGTATGACGCCGGGATGCACGTCGTTGAGGAAGTCAACAACATCGGCACCGGGCACACGTTCTGGCGCTGCAGGAAGCGGGCCTGAAGGCATGAGTGAGCCAGCATCGACAGCCGCGGCTGGCGTCTCGTTGGGCAGTTCGGATGACGGCCTGACAGCGTTGGACGACGCGCTCGTGCTCGAGCCGATGGGTTCGGTGGACTATGCGTGTTCCCTGCTCCCCGAGTGGTGCCATGGGCCCGGTGTCTATGGCGGACTGCAAGCGGCTTTGCTGCTCGAGGCCATGCGCCTTCACGTGGCTGAACCGGCCCGCCAGCCGCGCTCGTTGACCGCCCAGTTTATCGCTCCAGCTTCGTCTGGGCCCGGCACGCTGACCGTCGATGTGATTCGCAAGGGCCGGTCGATGACCCATATGGCGGCGAGCCTGCACCGCGGCGACAAGGTCTTTGCGCGCGCCACGGCAACGTTTGCTCATACACGCGCGACGCAGCCCTACAATCGACAGCCCGCGATGCCGGATGTCCCGGGCTGGGATGAACTGACGGACTGCCAGCACGGCGATCGACCCCCGACGTTCCTCAAGATGCTGCGGTTTCGCGACTGCCTCGGCAGCCGTCCCTACAGCGGCGCTCACGACGCACACCTCGGTGGCTGGGGCCGCTTCGTCCATCCCACCGCGCTTACACCGGCGAGCATCACCGCGCTCATCGACGCCTGGCCGCCCGCCGTTCTCGCCTGTTACCCGCACATGGAACGCGCCGCCTCGGTGGAGCTCAGCCTCACCCTGCACACTGCCGCGCATAACGACATCGCGCCGATCGATGTGCCCGTGTTGTACGAATCGCGCTCCGACGCCATCAGCGACGGCTTCTCCGAAGAGCATGCGCGCCTTTGGTCGCCGCAAGGTCAGGTCCTGGCGACCGTCATGCAGCGCATCATCGTCTTCGATTGAGGCGAACACCATGCTCGGGTTAGTGGTCCGTTTCAGGGGGGTTGATGAGTCGCCGGCAGTTCGTCGGACCACTAGCCTTCATTTGCAAGGGGCCTGGCGGGGGAGGCCCCTCGGCCCGCGTTGTCTGGCAGCAGTGGGCGTCGTTTTCGTGCCTCACCCCAACCTCCGCTGCGCGGCTGTATCTCGCTGCCTTCAACTCATCGTTTTCCCTGCAACGAGACACTAGTGGGCTCCGTGGGGCGCGTCGTGCGCGGATTGTTGGCCGGAACGGGCTTCTTATTCTTCGGTGCCGGCGGCTTGCTGCTCAGCTGGACGATCTTGCCCGTGCTCCGTCGGCGCGCGAATGACGGCCCGACCCGTTCAGCGCTGTCCCGCGAAGCTGTACGCCGCGCGTTCATGCTCTTCCACGACTACTTGCGGGTGCTCCACCTGGTGCGCTGCAACCCGCGCCATCACGCCGACGCGCTGCCGACCGAACCCGCCGTTGTCGTCGCCAATCACCCCACGCTGATCGACGTCACAGCGATCATGGCGGCTGACCCCAGCCTCATCTGCTTGGTGAAGCCTTCGCACTTTCGTGGATGGCTGCTCGGCCCGCTGCTGCGCTATTGCTGGCACGTCCCCAGCGTCGTCGGACATGCTGCTGCCGGCGCCGGTGTCATCGTCGAGAGCCTGCGACGCCTCGAAGCCGGATTGCCTGTGCTTATCTTCCCCGAAGGGACACGTTCCCCGGTTGGCGGCCTGAATCGATTCAGACGCGGCGCGTTCGAGATCGCGTGTCGGGGCGGCGTTCCGGTGGTCCCCCTGCACGTCGAGATGAACCCGCCGATGCTTAGCAAACACGCCCCCTGGTACATGGCGCCATCAAGGACACCGGACCTTACTGTCACCGCGCTGCCGCGCATGGACCCCACCGATTTTGGAAACGACAGTCGGGCCATGGCACGCGCGGCGGAAGCAGGGTACAAACGCGTGCTCGCAGGACAGGCGCTCGTTTCGTGGCACGATGATGAGACCGTCAAGAATCGGTCTGAACGCACCAGTGAACAGCCTTGATCGCATAAATCAACGCCCCTGAACGCAGGAGAGCCAGGTGGAAGCACTGCACGCCGAACTGAAAGAACTCATCGTCGAGGCGCTGATGCTCGATGACGTCACGCCCGCCGAGATCGAAACCGATGCTCCGCTGTTCCGCGACGGGCTCGGCTTGGATTCGATCGACGCGCTTGAGCTCGCCATCGCGATTCACAAGCGCTTTGGGGTCAAGATCAGCGCCGACGACGAAGCGAACAAGGCGATCTTCCGCAGCGTGGCGACACTTTGCGAGCATATCGCAGCCAACCGACCGGAGGCATGAGCAATGACACGCGACGAGATCCTCGCCAAAGTGCAGGACATCATGGTTGATATGTTCGAGATCGACCGTGCCGACGTGACCCCCGAGGCGCACCTCATGGACGACCTCGACCTCGACAGCATCGACGCGATCGACATGGTCGTGAAACTCCAGGAAATGACCGGCGAACGCGTCCCTGAAGACAAGCTGCGCCAGATCCGCACCGTCAAGGATGTGGTCGACCTGATCGAGGCCAAGCTCGCGGCCTGATGCCTCGGCGCCGGCCGCAACACCACGATGCTGCTGCGAATTGTCATCGGTGTTGCGTCGGTCTTGTACCCGCTCGCCATCTACCTCGGGCTCACCTACTGGGAGCCCCGCGCCGTCGCCGGCCTGCTGCTGGTGTTCGTGGTGCCCATGGCCATCGCTCGCCTGCGCGCCGCCGACGCCGCGACACGTTGGGTCGTGCTGCAGGCACCGATCGGGATCGGAGTTGTCGCCATCGCCGCGTGGATCGCCGACGAAGGCCGCCTGATCCTCGCCATGCCCGTGATCATCAACGCCATCCTGCTCGCCACTTTTGGCGCGACTCTCCGCGCCGACGTGAGCATGATCGAGCGCTTCGCCCGGATGATCGAGCCGGATCTGAGCCCGCCCGAGGTGGTCTATTGCCGGTCAGTCACGCGAATCTGGTGCGTCTTCTTCGTGTTCAACGGCGCTGTAGCGGGTCTGCTCGCCGCTTTTGCCCCGATGGCGTGGTGGGCGCTATACACGGGCTTGCTGTCGTACGTGCTCATGGGGCTGTTGTTTGCGGTTGAGTACACGGTGCGCAAGGCGCGTTTTCGACGCTACGGCGGCGGCATTCATGACCGCGCGTTCGCGCGACTCTGGCCACCGAGGCCGCTTGATTCCGACGGGTAGAGAGCCGTTTTCCAGATGACGCATTCCGATCACCAGGATTCCCGGGTCGCGCGCTTGACGTTGCTCGGCCGGCACGACGCGAACGCGCTCGCGGCGAAAACGGCCGCCGGTGACGTCTCTGCCGCGTTGATGATGCGCCACGTCGCCACCGTTGCCGCGGCGCTACCGCAAGCTTCCGTCGATTCTCCCGTCGCCCTCATCAGCGTCGATCGCTACCGATTCGCCGTTGGTTTGCTGGCGATTTGGCAGCGCGGTTTTAAGGTCGTCCTGCCCCCCAATGGCCAGGTCCAAACGGTGCAAGCCGTGGTCGCTCAAACCGAGGCCATCGCGCTCTTGCACGACACCGACAACGAGGGCGGCATCGACCTGCGCGCCACCATCAACCGCGACGACGACGACCCATCCGCGACTCTCGGAGAGCCGCCAGACTTCGCCGACGACGACGTTATCGCGACCGTTTTCACGTCCGGCAGCACCGGCGCGTTCACGGCGGTCGACAAGACAGCGGCCCAGCTCTTCAACGAGGTCGCCTGCCTGGCCCAAACGCTCGCTGTCGGGTCCGGACACACGATTGTCGCAACGGTTCCGCCACATCATATCTACGGCCTGCTCTTCTCCGTCCTCCTGCCGTTGAGCAGCGGGGCCGTCATGACCGCTGCGATGCCCCATCATGCCGAGAGCGTCGCCGCCGCCGTTCGCGAGGCCAGCGCGACCCACCTCATCTCCGTGCCCGCTCACCTCCGCGGGCTCCAGCTGCTCGACAAAGGGGCTCTCGGAGCCCTCGGAACCATCATCTCGTCGACCGCGCCGCTGCCCGCAGCGACCGCCGACATGGTCTGGGATCGGCACGGCATCGCGGTCACCGAGATCCTCGGTTCGACCGAAACCGGCGGTATCGCATGGCGACGACGCGAGGCAACCAGCTCCTGGCGACCGTTTGACGGCGTGTCCATCTCGATCGACGACGACGGGCGGCTTCATGTCGACAGCTCGTACCTGCCGCGGGCGTGGCCGCGTCCTTTCGCCACCCAGGACCGGGTCAAACCCGACGGGACGGGCGGTTTCGTGCACCTCGGTCGGATCGATTCGGTGGTCAAGATCGGAGGCACGCGGCTCTCCCTGGCGCAGATGCGCAGCAAGCTCCTGGCCATCGCCGATGTTCACGACGCCGAAGTGGTCGCGGTAGACGGTCGCGGCGGGCGTGGCAAAGTCGTGATGGCGGTCGTTGTTGCTCCCGGACACTCGGCGGCGAGCTTGAAGTCCGCGCTCCTCGCCTGGTTCGCCCCTGTGCAGGTGCCGCGCCGGATTCTCGTCGTCGATCAGCTCCCCCGCGAGGACACAGGCAAGCTCCCACGCGCCAAGGTGCTCGCCCTGCTCGGCCGGCAAGACGCTCCCGAAGACGTCATTGATGTCGACGTGCTGCGCCAAGAGGGATCCGGGGATAACCACGAGTTTGTGATCGATGTGCCCGACAACATGCGGTATTTCCGCGGGCACTTTCCCGGCGGCCCCGTCCTGCCGGGGGTCAGCATCCTCCATGACGTGGTCCTGCGGCGCGTTCATGCCACGTGGCCCAACCTCGGGCATCCAACCGGCTTCGCGAACGTGAAGTTCCGCAAGACGTTGCATCCAAGCGACCGCCTCGCGCTCTCCCTGAAACGCAAAAACGCCGGCCGGATCGACTTCCGCATCCGACGTGGCGACGATGTCTGCGCCTCAGGCCGCTTGCTGTGGGAATCATCAACGTGATGTGGGACGCCAATCCCGCCGCGCTTGTGCCCGCATTTCGTCCATGCGTGCTGATCCCGACCTACAACAACGCCCAGGCGGTCGCCGACGTCGTGCACACGGTCCGGGAGCACCTCACCGACGTGATTGTGGTCGATGACGGCAGCTCCGAACCGACCCGCTCCATCGTCGCCAAGCTGGCCGAAGACGGGCTTATCGTGGCCCTGCGGCTGCCCAAAAACCGGGGCAAAGGCGCCGCCGTCAAAGCCGGATTCGCCGAAGCTGCCCGTCTCGGGTTCACACACGCCATGCAGGTCGATGGCGATGGCCAACACGACGCCAGCCGCATGCCCGCGTTCCTCCAAGCTGCGCGCGAGCATCCGCAGGCCGCCATCATCGCCAGCCCGGTCTACGACGACACCGCCCCAGCCGCGCGCCTCGCCGGCCGAAAGATCACCACGTTCTGGGTGGCGGTCGAGACCGGCGGGCGGATCATCGACGACGCCATGATCGGTTTTCGCGTCTACCCGGTGCAGGCCTCCCTCGACGCGAATCCAACCGCCGAGCGCATGGGTTTCGACATCGAGATCGTCGTCAAGCTGGCCTGGGCGGGTGTGCCGATCGTGAATATGCCGGTGCCCGTGCGCTACATCTCGGCGGAAGACGGCGGCCTCTCGCACTTTCGACCGTTCGCGGACAACGCGCTCATCAGCTGGACGCACACACGGCTAACCTTCTGGTCGATCATCCATCGGCTGCTTTCGCCGTTTCGGCGCAACAAATTCGGTCCCAGCGCGGCGCGGAGGCTGCGGTGACAGCCCTTGACCACGACGATTATGAGAGCAGCGATGCCACGTGGATGCGCACCGCCGAGAAGGGCAGCGTGCTCGGCATTCGCTTGCTGGTCTGGCTGGCGACGATGGCCGGTCGCGCCCCGGCCCGATTGGTGCTCCGAATCATCGCCCTCTATTACGTCGCCCTGCATGGTGATGTGCGTCGCTCCTCCAAGACTTGGCTGCGACGGGTCCTGGGGCGCGAACCCACCTTTGCCGACGTCTATCGTCACGTGCTCACGTTCGCGCAGGTCACGCTCGACCGGCTCTTCTTCGTGCAGGGCAAACACCGAGGATTCATCTTCAACCACAACGGCGGTCAGCTGTTGCGCGACCTCGCAGCGTCCGGTTCAGGCGGCATCTTGCTGAGCGCGCACGTGGGTTCGCAGGCCGCGATGAGCGCCGAGGGCCGCGACAAACACCTGCGCATCAACGTCGCCGGCTATTTCGCCAACGCCGAGATGATCAACGCCGTGCTGCGGGGCCTCAATCCGGAGATCAACACGCGCGTCGTCCACATCGACCCGAGCAACCCGGGCTCCGTGCTCGCCATCCGCGAACGGGTCGACAACGGCGAGATGGTGGCGCTCGCCGCCGATCGCGTCGGCATCAACGAACGCGTGGAACATGCGACGTTTTTCGGCGCGCCTGCCCCCTTCCCGGTCGCGCCATTCACCCTCGCGCTCGTGTTGCGAAAGCCGGTGTATCTCGTGTTCGCGTTCTTCCATGAGCCCAATCGCTATGAGCTGTATTGCGAACCCTTCGCCGATGCCATCATCGCGCCCCGCAAGCGCCGCCAGGAAGCGCTCGCCGAGTACATCCAGCAATACGCCAGCCGGCTTGAGCACTATTGCCGCGACGCGCCATACAACTGGTTCAATTTCTTTGACTTCTGGAACCCGTCGCAGCTCGATTCCGACGCCGCGCCACCACCCCCGTCCACTGAATCAGCCGCGGCGACGAACGTTGCACCCGTGGAGCAGACGAACGCATGAGACCGCCCGACCACGCCATCTCCATCGATCTCGAGGTGCCCTTTCACGATGTCGACGCGATGAAGATCGTGTGGCACGGCCATTACCTCAAGTACGTCGAGCTCGCTCGCACCGCTCTGTTGCGCTCTCGTGGGCTGGACGTCGACAGTGTGGTCGCCGGCGGCTATGCGATGATGGTCACCGAATCGCGCTGCCGTCACAGCTACCCGTTGCGCTACGGCGACAAGTTCCGGGTCATCGCCTGGTGCGCCGAGACGCACAACCGCATCCGCATCAAGTACGAGATCCGCAACCTGACCGAGAACCGCCGCAGCGCCCGTGGCCATACCGTCCTCGTCACGACCGACCTCGATGGGAACATGCAGTATGAGACACCCGCCTTCATCCTCACCGCCTTGCAGGACTGAGATGCGATCCCACGCTCCAAACGGGTTGAACACACGCGTCCGGCCAATGGTCTTCGCTGCCATGATGATCGGTGCGCTTGCCTTCGCGTCGCCCGCCGTCGCCGGGTCCAAGCGGGCACGGTCGAAGAAGAAGCGGGAGGCGCCCAAAACCACCGTCGCCGACGCGCCCCCATCTCTCCAAGCCCTCATGGCGGCGTTTCGCGCCTCGCCCGGAACCCAGGCCGATTTCGTCGAAGAAAAGCGCATGGCCCTGCTCGCCGCGCCGCTCAAGTCGGTCGGGACGCTCTATTTCGCGCCCCCGGGACGCCTCGCGCGCCACATCACCAAGCCATCCAGGTCCACGGTCATCGTCGACGCCAAGAGTGTGCAGATCGACGACGGCAAGACGGTTCAACGCATCGATCTCGCGGCCAAGCCGGTCATTCGGCGCTTCGTGCAGAGCTTCGTGTTGCTGCTCAAGGGTGACGAGGCCGGGCTGCGCAAGACCTATGGCGTGCTCTACATGCCGAAAAAACCCAGCAAACCCGGCGAGAAGGCCAGTTGGACCCTGGTGCTGTCCCCGCGCGTCGCGCCGCTCAACAAGGTCGTCAAGACGCTCACGATGAACGGTCGCGGCCTGGTCGTGTCGCGGATGACGATGGTCGAAAACGACGGCGACAGCACCGTCACGCGCTTTTCGAACGTGAATCCGCAGCGCCGCTTCTCGGCCGCCGACACGAAGCGCTACTTTACCGTCCCCAAGCGCTGATCCCCGCGGTCGACATGCGGGCTCGTACCCGCGCGACTGCACCCTCCTGCCGAGCTGCCCATGAATGCGTCGATGCGCGGTCGGCAAGGCGGAATCGGGCTGCTGATCGGCGTGCTCGCGGTTGGCGCGCTCGGGGCATACGTGGGCCTGCGCTTCGAGGCGTCCACCGACATCGCCCACCTGTTGCCGTCCACCGAACACAAGCGACTTGCCCGCGTCGCCCGGGAGCTCGTCGATTCGGAGCTGAGTCGGTCGATGATCGTCGCCATCGGCGGGCCCGATGAAACAGCCTGTCGCAGCGCCGCCAGCGAGCTTGCGGACACCCTGGAAGAACACCCCGAGGTCGCGTGGCTGCAGCGCGGTCCCGCGAAAGACATCGGCGACGCGTTTTACAGCCTCTACCACCCGCGACGGCTCTCTTTTGTGTCGGCCGACCCCGAAAACGAGCTCCCAACACGCCTGCAACCCGCCGGACTGGCAGCCGCCGCCACCGAACTGAAACGCCAGCTCGGCTCGCCCACCGGGATGCTCGTCAAGCGCGTCGCCCGCGGCGATCCCCTGCTCGCGTTCCCCGCATTTGTCGACCAGCTCCAGCGCGCGCTGCCCGAGGGTGTCTCGGTCAAGGACGACCAGTTCATGGCCCGCGACGGCAAACACGCCCTGCTCTTCATCGGCACCAAGCACAGCGCGATGCACTACGAGAGCCAGGCCCCGCTGCTGACCACCATCGAGGCGACGTTTGCCGCCATCAACGGCAAGCCCGGCGACGGCAAGCACGAGGGCGCGCTCAAGCTGCTCAAGACCGGTGTCCATCGCCACGCCGTGTTGGCCCGCGAGCGCATCGAAGGCGACATCAAGCGCATCTCGGCATGGTCCACCGCGGCGATCGTTTTGCTCTTCATCCTGCTTTTTCGGTCGCTGCGCATCCTCGCAGTGGGGCTGATTCCGCTCGCGGTCGGCGTTCTCGGCGGCGTTGCGGCGACGCTGGCGAGCAGCGGCAAGGTTCACGGCCTCACGATGACGTTTGGGGCGACGTTGATCGGCGTCTGCCTCGACTATCCGGTGCACCTCATCAACCACCACATGCTGGGGCGCCATGGACAAGGCCCCGCGAAGAGCCTCTCGCTCGTCTGGACAGGACTGTGGCTCGGCGCGCTGACCACGCTGACAGGCTTTGTGGGTCTTCTCGCCTCGTCTCTGCCGGCCGTTCGCGAGGTTGCCATCTTCGCCACGTCAGGCATCACGGCCGCATTGCTCGCAACACGTTTCATCGTCACCCCGCTGTTGCCCCGGGCCCCGCGCGAAGTGCCGCTCCAGGTCAAGATCGCCGCCGCCCTCCAACGTCTGCTCGCCAGCCTGTCCGCGAGACGACGCTTGATGTGGACGCTGCCAGCCATCGCGCTCGTCGTCGGGTTGGCCGGCGCGACGTCGCTGAAATGGCAGGACGATGTGCGCTCGTTGACGCGGCAGGATCCGGTGCTCAAGGCCGAAGACGAAAAGGTCCGCGCCCTCGTCAGCTCCTACGAATCCGCTCGGGTGGTGCTTGTCTCCGCCCGGACCATCGAAGCGGCCCTACAGGTCAATGATCGCCTCTTCGAACGCATGAAGAAAGCCCGCGCAGACGGTCTCGTCGGCGATTTCAGGTCGCTGCACCGGTTGCTCTGGTCGGCGTCTTTGCAGCGCAGAAACCGCGCCGAGCTCGCCAAGGTCCCAAACCTCGCCGCCAACATCGGTGCCGCCTTGGAGCACGAGGGATTTGTCGCCGGCGCCTTCTCTCCGTTCGCCCAAGCGCTGGCCAGGCCGATCGACGTGTTGACCTGGGAGCACCTCGCCAAGTCGCGGCTTGCGCCGCTGATTCGACCCTTCCGTATCTCGACCGAGCGGGGCGTGGGTCTCTTGACCTTCGTGCGCGACGTGAAGGACCCCAAGGCGCTCGCGACAGCTGTCGAGGAGGTCGATGGCGCCGTCTTCTTCGACCAGCCCGCCTTCATCAGCGAGACCTTCGGCAGCCACCGATCCGACGCGCTTTTCCTCATCCTGGTCGGCCTGTTCGCCATCGTTGGCGTGCTCTTTTTGCGCTACCGAAACATCCCCGACACAGCGCTCGCCGCCGCCCCCGCCCTGCTCGCTGGATTCGCGACGCTCGGGCTGCTTTCCCTGCTCGGCGAAGAGCTCAACTTGCTGCACGTCGCGTCATGGGTGCTCGTTTGCAGCATGGGCGTCGACTACGGCGTCTTCCTGGCCGAGAGCACCCACCACGATGACGGCCAATCCGCGACCCTTCTCAGCATCGTCGTCGCGTGCATTTCGACCGTCGCGGCATTTGGCTTGCTCGCCCTTTCGGACAATCCTGCCCTGCGAGCGGTGGGCCTGACGACCGGCATCGGCGTGCTGGCCAGCTTCGTTCTCGCCCCGCCCATCCTCGTGCTGACCCGCCGGTCCCCGCCCCCTCCCGGAGCCCCTCTCGATGAAGCGTGAATCCCAGCGTTCGAACACGCATCGGAGCCGCGGTCACATCGCGCTCATCCTCGCGCTTTCTGCGGTTGTCGTCGTCGCCTCGACCAGCTGCAGCTCCACGGCGCGCAAGGGCAACGGCATCCCGGCCAACGCCTATCCATGGAAGCTGATGCCGCCGTCCACGCTCGGCAAAGACGTGATGTGGCGGCAGAAGATCGGCGCGCTCTTCGGCAAGCGCGAGATCAGCTTCTCCGCCGTCGTTCAAAAGCGCGGCGACGAGCTCACCGTGCTCGGCCTGGGCCCGGCCAACAGCAAGGCGTTCGTGCTCAAACTGGTCGGGTCGCGGGTGTCGTTTCGGTCCTGGATGCCCCGCAAGCTGCCGTTTCCGCCGCGCTTCATCCTGATCGATATCCAGCGGGCGTTCTTCTCGATGGGCCTGCCGAACACACCGGGCAAACACACGCTGGCCCGCGACGGGGAGCGCGTCTTCGAGCATCGGTCCGCGAGCAACCAGCTGATCGAGCGGCGCTTTGAACGCCTCGACGGCAAACACAAAGGTTCGATCACCATCCGCTACGCCGATCCCAGCGGCCCGAACGCCCCCGCTGACGTCATCGTCGACAACAAGTGGTTTGGCTACATCATGAAGATCGAGACGGTCGAAGCGACAGCGCTCTAATCCGCCCTTCTCGTCACGAAAACAGCGGATCAGGACGCGAGAGCGGGCGCCTCGGCGACGACGCGCACCTTACAACGCGCGCACGATCCGGCAAACGATGATCGCCGCGCCCGTCTCAGACCCGTCCGAGGACCAGCGAGGTGTTGATGCCGCCAAACGCGAAGTTGTTGGTCACGATGCGGTCGACGTGGGCCTGGACAGCGTCGCCCGTGATGTAGTTGAGCGGCGCGCAGCGTTCGTCGACCTCTTCCAGGTTGCGGGTGGGCGGCAGGAAGTCGTCGCGGAGCATCGCCAGGCAGAAGATCGCCTCGATGCCGCCGCAAGCGCCGAGTGTGTGGCCGGTGTAGCTCTTGGTGGAGCTGATGGGCAGCGACTCACCTAAGACATGCTGGGTTGCCTTGCTCTCCGCGATGTCGCCGGCATCGGTCGCGGTGCCGTGGGCGTTGATGTAGCCGAGGGTGTCGATTGCGACGCCGCTGTCCTCGAGCGCGAGCTTCATCGCCCCCGCCATGCCTTCCCACGAGGGCCGCGTGACGTGCATGCCGTCGCAGTTGGTTCCGTAACCAAGAATCTCGCCATAGATATGTGCGTCGCGGGCCTTGGCGCGCTCCAGGCTTTCGAGGATCACGGTCGCCGCACCTTCACCGACCACGAGGCCGTCGCGATTGGCGTCGAAGGGCCGCGGGCTGAGCTCGGGCCGCTCGTTGTACTTGGTCGAGGTCGCGTACATGACGTCGAACACGCCGGCGTGGGTGAAGTGCAGCTCTTCGGCGCCGCCGGCCACCATCACCTCTTGCTTGCCGCTGCGGACCGCTTCGTAGGCGTACCCGATGGCCTGGCTCGACGACACACACGCCGAACATGTCGTGATGACGCGCCCGCGGATCTTGTAGTGCATCGCCAGGTTGGCCGCGGTCGTATGGCTCATGAACTTCAGATAGAGGCTGCCCTGCACGCCCTTGAGGCTCCGGCCATGCTCGAAGATCGTCTGGCAGAACTCGGCGGTCGCGGCGCTCGAACCGTGCGTGGAACCGTGGGCGAGCCCGACCCGTCCCGACGCGAGCAGCTCCTCGTCGAGGCCCGCGTCTGCGATGGCGCTATCGGTCGCAAAAACCGAGAGGATGGCGACACGGCCCATCGTGCGCACGGCTTTGCGCGCAAAGAGCTTGCGGTGAACGCTTGGCACAGGGCCCGCCAGGCGGGTGCCGAGGCGGTCGATCTCGTCCCATTCGCTCATCGTCGCGATGCCGTGACGCTTCTCGCGCAGGGCCTCGCTGACCTCGTCGATGGTGTTGCCGATCGGGCTACAGAGGCCGATTCCGGTGATGACGACGCGCTCGGCGTCGGGGCGGTTGGTCGTCATGCCAGCCCTCCATTGATGCCGATGACCTGGCCTGTGATGTAGGCGGCCTTGTCGCTCGCGAGGAACGAGACAAGGTCGGCGACCTCTTCAGCACGGCCATAGCGGCGCATGGGGATGAGTTTCAGCGCTTCTTTCGGGATGCCTTCGATCATGTCGGTCTCGATCAAGCCGGGCGCCACGGCGTTGACCGTGACTTTGCGCCGCGCCAGCTCCTGGGCCAGCGATCGCGTGGCGCCGATGAGGCCGGCTTTGGCCGCGGAGTAGTTGACCTGTCCGCGGTTGCCGATGACGCCGGACACCGACGAGATATTCACGATGCGGCCCCAGCGCCGGCGGACCATGGGCATCACCAGCGGTTGTGTCACGTTGTAGAAGCCGTCGAGGGTTGTTCGCGTCACACGATCCCATTCGTCAGCTTTGAGCGCAGGAAACGGCGCGTCGGCCACCACCCCGGCATTGTTGACCACGATCCCGACAACGAGACCTTCTTCGAGCAGGCCTTCGACCGCGCTTCGAGCGGCTTCTCGATCGGCGACGTCAAAGGGCAGCAGTCGTGCTGTGACGCCGGCTGAGCGAACGTCCTCGGCGGTCTCCTCGGCGGCTGCGACGTTGGATCGGTAGTTGATGAGTACGTCGAAGCCGTCTCGCGCGAGTGCGATAGCGATAGCGCGACCGATTCCGCGGCTGGCGCCCGTGACGAGGGCCCAGGGTTTGGCGGACGGCGCGGAGGTCGACGGCGAGTTGGCGGGGGGAGGAGGCATGGAATCCGGCTTTTTGTGTCTGTCGGGTGCTCAGGTTTGCGCCGGGCGCTGGGCCCGAGTTGGCGGCTTGGCGGCCGTGTCAGGCGAGGTTGTGCGATCCCGCGCGGGGCAGCGCAACTGTCAGCTCGGCATCTGCGACAAGGGTTGAGTCGGCGCCGCGGACTGTACACGTGAATTTGCCGAGCATCACGTCCCCGAAAACCCGTTCGACCGAAATGATGAGGTGTTCGCCCACCGACAGGCTCGAGCGGGCGAAATTCATCTTGCGGCAACCGATCAAGTAGCCGATTTCAGGCGGTTCACCATCGATATGGGGTTGGTAGCCAGCGAACGCAGCCACCGACTGCGCCATGAATTCAATCGCGATAACCGAGGCCACTTTCCCGTCGTGCTCAAACGGCATGCCGGCGCGGATGGTCACTTCGCATTGCGCGGTGGTCGCCGAATGTTTGGTGATCGCGTCGATCAGGACCATCGGAGGCGCGTGGGGGAGGATGTCGACAACGGCAGGCATGGTCATGATGAGGGCCCTCCGGTCCGCGCGACGGTCACTCGCTGGTCAGGCGCGCGGGGGTGCAACGGTCCAAGATCGGCGGTCGCGCCATCGCCCAACCCAAGGTCGACCAGCGACAACGCATGCCGGCAAGGATTGTCGACGTGGGCTGCGGCGGCGGGGTAGGGGCTCGACGTGTTCGCGATTTGGGCTTCAAAAAGCGGCATGTCAACGGCAAGCGGGGCGTCGGATCGGGCGAGGATGATCCCCACGGCGAGCGTTCCATGCCCCTCGACCTCTCCGCCCAGCACGTCGGGGATTCGCGAGTCACCGACAACGACCGCCACGTAGGCATGGCCCGCGGCGAGCAGGGACACCGCCTCAAGGAGCGAGGCGGATGTCGTGGCTTCACCGGCGGCGATAGACGTGGCAAAACAGCGGGCGCCGGTCGCGATGGACAGCGTTCCGCTCGCCGTGTTGTGCACGCTGGCGGCAAATCGCATCGGGGACGTGGGGATGTCGTCGTCGAACACAGACTCGAGCAACACGGGCAACGTATCGCACTCACCCCATGCCGAACCGCATACGACCGGCAGCTCGTCGGCCGCCAAACCGGACGCTTCGAGAGCCTCGCCGAAAGCTGTGGCGATGGCCCGAGTCAGGACACTGCAGCGCCGCCTTTGACGGGAAGGCACCAGGCCGGCGCCGGGACGTTTGGGCTCCTCGACCGGAGAGCCAGCGATGTAGTCGGCGGCCGTCGCGAACCGATCCGTCCACAAACCGACCCCGAGAATCGCAAAACGGGCGCGTGTCGACGCGGTCATGGCGCCCCCAGCAGGACGCTGACGTTGTTGCCGCCAAACGCGAACGAGTTACTGAGCACGTACGATTGCGGCGCATCGATCCGCGTGTGGGCTACGGCAACGGGGCAATCATCGGCCTGGGGATCGGCGCGCAAGGACGCGGGGACGAATCCTGTTTCGACCGTCAACGCGGCGATCGCAGCCTCGATCGCCCCGGCGGCGCCGAGAAGGTGCCCGGTGTACGACTTGGTCGATACAACGGGGGTGTGTGCCCCGAGCAGGCGCTGGATGGCGAGCGATTCGGCGGCGTCGTTGAGCTTGGTGCCGGTGCCATGGGCGTTGACGTGACTGACCGACGACGGGTCGACGCCAGCGGACTGGAGGGCATCGCGCATGGCGGCATGAGCGCCGAGGCCCTCGGGATGGGGCGCGCTCATATGATGTGCGTCCGAGCTTTCGCCGACACCCAATACATGGACGGGCCCATCATCACCGCGCTGGACAAGGAAAAGCGCCCCGCCTTCGCCGATATTGATGCCGCTGCGGTCGGCCGAAAAGGGCGCCGTGAGCTTGTCATCGAGCGCGCCGAGGCTGTGAAACCCGTGCAGCGTCGTGGCGCACATGGTGTCGATTCCGCCGACCACAGCCGCGTCGATGAAACCGGCCGCGATCATGCGCGCGGCGGACGCGAAGACCTTACCGCTGGACGAACACGCCGTGCTGATGACGTGGCCGGGCCCCTGGATGCCGGTCAGCGCGCGCAGGACGTCGAGTAACCCGTGATAGGCGTGTTGGCGCACAAAGTCGTAGCCGTCGGGCAACGCGTCGTGTTGGAGCCGGTAGCCATAGGCGCGTTCGGATGCCGCGATCCCGGCGGTCGATGTGCCGACGAAGAGCCCGATCCGGTCCGCACCGAACCGCGCGACGGCGTTCGCGACGGGCGAATCGATGGAGTCGAGCAGCGCCGCAGCCAGGCGAGTCAGCCGGGTATCGCGCTCGGAAAGTGCAGTGGGCAGAGAAGGGAACGAACCAGCAACGGCGCCGGTGAATGTCGCGAAGGGCAGCTCGATCGCCGGGTCTGTCAGCCCGTGATGTCCAGCGCGCAAGGCATCGCGCGTCGCGGCACGACCGAAGCCGAGCCCACTGCACATCTGGTAGGCGGAGATCGAAAGTCGCATCGAACGCAACAGTGAGCCACAATCGCGGGCTTGCAAAGGCGCGGAGTGTAGCAAGTAGCTTGCTTGATGCACACTGCGCTCCATTGGCAGTCATTGACAGTACCTGTCGTATCCGTCCGCGATCGATCGAGGTGCCCGGTTGCCGTGATCGTCCAGCGAGGAACCCGTGAAGCGCGCCACTGTTTCCTTGTCAATGTTTGCGGCCGGCGCGTCGGGCTTCATCGCGCTCAGCTACGAGATCATCTGGTTTCGCGTCTTCGGCTTCATCACCGCCGGGGCGGCGCCAACTTTCGGCGTCGTGCTTGCCGTTTTTCTCGCCGGCGTCGCGTTCGGTTCGCTCGCTGTCACGCGCCTGTGTTCATCCGAATCCGCTGCCGGTGACCGCGCCGGCCTGGTCATTCCCGCCACCCTGCTCGCCGCCGCCAGTGTGCTCGGTTTCGCGGTGATCCCGGCCGTCGCCCACGTCTGTGCCACCGGGAAGTGGACCACGGCTTTGCCTCTTGTTGCCGTCGTCGCCGGAATTCTGGGCGGCATTTTGCCTCTCGTCGCTCATTTTGGCGTCGCCGCTGACGAACGCGCCGGCCAGCACGTGAGCTACCTCTACGTCGCCAATATCGTCGGCTCGACAGCCGGGTCGCTCGTCACCGGTTTCGTCTTGCTGGATCTGTGGCCGCTCGCCACCGTCGCTCTCGCGCTCACCCTGGCCGGCGCCGGGGTCGCCGCGTCGCTGTTCGTCGCGTCGGGTCGCGGTGCGGCCATGTTGGCCGGTGTAACGATGTGTATCGCCGTGGCAGGACTCAGCTTCGCGGCCGCCGACGCCGCTTTCGCCGACACCTGGAAGAAGCTGCAGCTCAAAAACGGCGCCGCGCGGGCCCCCGGGTTCACGCACGTCGTCGAAAACCGTCACGGCGTCATCACAGTCGACACCGACAACAAGGTCTACGGCGGCGGCATCTATGACGGCGCGTTCAACGTCAACCCGGTACACGACGTCAACCTCGTGATTCGGCCATATGCGCTGGCCGGGTTTCATGCGAAGCCGCGCCGCGTCTTGATGATGGGCCTGGCGTCGGGGTCATGGGCACAGGTCATCGCGCATCATCCCGATGTCCACGAGCTCGTCGTGGTCGAGATCAACCCCGGCTACCTCGCGCTGGTGCAAGGGAATCGGAAAGTCCGGTCGCTGCTGACCAACAAGCGCGTGCGCATCGTCATCGACGACTTCCGCCGATGGCTCCACGCCAACCCCGGCGAGCGTTTTGACGCGGTCGTGATGAACAACTCGTTTCACTGGCGGGGCGCGTCGACCAACCTCATGTCCACCGAGCTGTTCGGTTTGCTCAAGGGCCATCTCGAGCCCGGCGGGCTGGTCTTCTACAACACCACCAACAGCCTCAACGCGATGAAGACCGGCTGCGTTTCGTTCGCTCACGGCGCGCGCGTTATCAACTTCATGATGGTCAGCGACGCGCCGCTGGTTCGCGACAAGGCCCGGTGCAAACGCGTGCTGCAGGCCTACACCATCGACGGCAAACGCGTCTTCGACCCGACCAACAAGTGGCACCGCGCCCGCATCGACGAGATGATCGAGCTACGCGATGAGGCGCTTGGCGTGACGGACGGGCGCTGGTTCGAAAGGTGCGCGTCGATCCTGGCGTACACCAAGCACCAGGCGGTCATCACCGACGACAACATGGTCACCGAATGGTACCGACCCTGGGACGCTATCCCATGACGACGAGTGGAGCGATGGATGCGACCTGAATGCGATCTCGTGATGAAAGGCGGCATCGCCAGCGGTTTGGTCTACCCGTCTGCGATCCGGCGGCTCGCCCAGACCTACCGGTTTCGCAGCATAGGTGGTTCATCGGCCGGCGCGATCGGAGCGGCGGCGGCGGCGGCGGCGGAATTTCGGCGCCAGGAAACGGGCAGTGAAGAGGGCTTCGCGCGGCTCGGATCGTTGCCCAAGATGCTGTGCGGCGATGCGTTGACGGGCCTTTTCGAGCCCCGTCCCGACAGCGGCACCGCGTTTGCGTGGCGGATCGTGCGGGAGGCCATCGCCGACGACACCCGCATGGCGCGCATCCTCGGCGCGCTCGGTCAGCTCCTCATCGGCGGATGGAAAGGCACACTCGCCGGGCTCTTCGTGACCGCGATCGCTGTGTTGAACGCCAACATCGTCGGCGCCATCGCCGCGGGCATTCTCGGCGTGTCGATCACTGTCGGGCTCGCGCTGCTTGCGTGCCTTGTGCGGATGCGGGAAGCGCTGGGCGACAACTGGATGGGCATCACGCGCGGTCTCGGCTGCGAGGGCGACGCCGGGTCCGATTGCCTCACGCGTTTCTTGCACCGTGAGATCAACGCCATCGCGGGATTTGGCGACGACGAGACTCTCACGCTGGGACACCTGGCCCGCCACGACATCGAGTTCAAGGCGATGACAACAGCGCTGTCCCACGGCAGGCCGTACCGCCTGCCTTTCTCGGACGGTGAGCGCTTCTATTACCTGCCCGACGACATGCGCACGCTGTTTCCGGGGTCGGTGGTGGACCACATGGTCGCTGCGTCCAAGCGCATCCTCGTGCAGAGTCCGCGCACCCGTGTCCCGGTGGCCCCGTCTGGCCTGTTGCCGCTGCCCGACAGCGACGACTTGCCAGTGCTGTTGCTGGTCCGCATGAGCCTTAGCTTTCCGGTCCTACTCAGTACGGTCCCACTTTGGGCGGTGGACTTCCGCGAAAACGGGTCTGCCGACGCCGCCTCCGGGCCAAGCCGACGATCCACGCGCGCGACAGGACTGGTCGCCGAGCGTTGCTGGTTTTCCGATGGCGGAATCTGCCTCAACTTCCCGATTCATCTCTTTGACGCGCCGATCCCGGCGCGCCCGACATTCGGCATCAACCTCCGCTACCCGGTCGATGGAAGCGCGACGGGCAAACCGATGGCCGGCGACAACACCGAGGGCTCGACCGCCGTTTGGTACCGGTCGGTCACCACCACTGACAAGGGCCTGCCAACCGGCGACTGGGTGCTGCGCTCGATGTTTCACACGCTGCGTCAATGGACCGACCAGAGCCGTTCGGGGCTGCCCGGTTACCGCGACCGCATCTACCACGTGGACATGGCCGACGGGGAAGGCGGCCTGAACATCGCGATGCCGCCCGAGGTCGTTGCACGCCTCGAAGCGAAGGGCGCGACGGCCGCTGACGCGCTGATCGGCCACTTCACCCGCGACATGCCCAACAAGAACGGCACGGGATGGGACAACCACAGGTGGCTTCGTTACCGCACCACGATGGCCCAGCTCGAGGAATACCTGGCGCACTTCGCCAACGGCATGGAGGAGACCGGACCGTTCATCCGCAGCCAACACGACCTGCCCGCGCGCGAGCAAATCAGCTACCGCTTTGACAGCGACCAACAGCTGACCGGTGCCCGCTGGAGCCTGCGCGAGCTGCAAGGCCTCATCGCCGACTGGCGCCAACGCTGCAGCACGTTGGGAAGGATCTGCCATGGGTACGAGGACGAGGTGATCTTCCGCGACGGCGCGCCACGACCACGGCCAGAGCTGCGCTCAGCACCCCGAATCTGAACGGATCCGGCATTGGGGTCACAACGGCATCCAATGAGCACTGTGCTCAATCGCGTACCGGGCGGTGCGGCCTACCAGAAGGGCTGTCCGAGCGGGTTACCAAAGAGCAACGCGGCAACGCCCCACACGATCACAGAGAACCGGGCAGCCCGGGCGGCCGACGCGCTCATCGCCGCGACCTGACGGCCCTCATCGGTGTTGGCGGCGTCGACTCGCTTGTCTTGGCGACGCGCGTAGAGCAGTTGGTGGATCAGCAACAGCGTCAGCGGCGCCATCACCCATGGGTTGGAGAGGACCAGGCCGACTCCCGTGATCGTGGTCAACACGCCACCGACAGCCATCCAACGATGCCTGCCCGGGTCCGCGACGGCCTCATCTTCATCATCGGGCAGCGCCGACTCGATCGTATCGAGCGCCACTTCGAGCCCATAGGTATTGCGGACCGTGATGATGACGTAGACGCCGCCGATCGCCCACGCGAGGCCGAGAAGCTTGAGCGCCCAGGTCGCTGTCGTCGCCAGTACCGCCATGCCCACGGCCTCCTGCGAGGCATGTTCGCTGCTTGATCCCGCGCGGGCAACAACCGGGTTGTGAGCGGTTGGGCGCTGGAGGACCGTTTGGTCGAATTGCGAAACAGGCCGTAGAACGCGTTCTAAGCGGCGATCGCCGGTTAACCCACTGATATAGCTTCAGCGAGCAAAGACGCGTCCTGCGCAGTCCTGGTGCCCGTAGCGGGCATTTTGCCTTCCAGGAAGGGCCGAATTCACGCCTGCGCGCGAAGGCTGAGTGTTGGAGGCGCTGGCGTTGTTATTCGCTCTCGTCGACTTCGCGGCGGTAGGTTTCGCCCGGTGCCCGCTTGGCGCCTTCCCCAAATCCGAGCAGGAAGTCGCGCACCCGGCCGGGCGACATCGTCTCGACGTAGGAGAGGATCTTCGGCCCCACGAATTCGGCGTGCCGACGCGTGAGCTTGTGATCGCCTTCGCGCTCAGCCCCCGGAATGCTGTGCACGTCTTCACCCTTGTCGTCGACGATCGGCGTGTTCCAGCTCGGGACGTACTTGAGGGCGCGGGTTACGAGGATCCCCAGGCCGAGGCCGACTCGATCGCCAATACGTCGCAGCAAGGGCGACTTAACGTCGGAAGCGGCTGTGCTCTTCGCGTCATCTTCGACAGCAGCCTCGGTGGCGGCGGTCGCGAGCTGAGCGAGGCGCTTCTTGTCGGCCTTTTCGTCGGTCTGCGAACGCGGCGATGCGCTGGCCTGCTGGCTGGCGAAGGAATTCGCGCCGGGTTTGAGGGCCGCAGCCTGCTCGGCATACGTCGAGCCCTGGCTGGCGCGGCGCTGCACCGATCGCGAGGACACGGAGGCCGCGCGCTTCTGCACGTTCTTGGAGCGGACGTTGAACATCGCCGCCAGCATCGACCCAGGCGCGGAATGTGGTCAATGCAACCGTGGCGTCGGAGTCGGGGCCTTGATGTGCAGCGGCCCCGGCAGTGGTCAGACCACGTCGATGGGCGATGGATACGCTGCATGTCATCAGGGCGGCACGCCGACGGCTCCCATTGCTATCGGCCTGCCTGGTAATATCGGCCGGTGAGAGTCGGCGAGCGGCGCGGCATCAAGGCTACCTGCTCGCGACACGGCCCGGACCTGCGACATGTCTACCGACGCCTCAATTCAGCCTCCGGCAGATTTGGAAGAACTCAGGTCCGCCGTCTCAGTAATAGGCGCCGAGCTCCGGGATCGATACGGAATCTCCCGGTTGGCCATCTTCGGGTCGTGGGTCCGCGGTGAACAACGCGCGGACAGCGACGTAGATCTCCTGGTCGCGTTTCACCGGACGCCGTCGCTACTCACTTTCGTCAGGCTCCAGAACGAAATCAGCGATCGTCTCGGTCTCCCGGTCGACTTGGTCCTGGCGAGGACGCTGCATCCGCGGCTGGCTCCACGCGTGCTGCAGGAGGCGGTCGACTGTGCCGCGTGACACGCTGACATACGTGGACGAGAGATGCTGGACGCTTGCCGGCTGGCAGTTGAGTTCGTCGGCGACCTCGGCTTGGACGAAGTCGAGCGGGATACAAAGACGCTCTACGCCACCGTGCGAACGCTGGAGATCCTCGGGGAAGCAGCTCGGCAGCTTCCGGCCGAAATTCGCGATCGGGAGACTGGACTGCCATGGCGCGAGATCATCGGCATGAGGAATGTGCTGATCCACGCGTACTTCGGCGTGGATGCCGAGACGGTTCTACGGACAGTGCGAGAGGATGTGCCGGCGTTGGCTGCCGCACTGCTTGTGATGCGCGAGAAGGTTGGTAGCGCTGGATAGCCAGGGGGGCTGCGGTCAGTGCAAATCAGTCGCCTCGCCGATTTGGGCATGAGGAACGAGAATTGCGTAACGCAGGATTCGATGGCGCGCGACGCAGGATTCGAACCTGCGACCCCTGGCTTCGGAGGCCAGTGCTCTATCCAGCTGAGCTAGCCGCGCATAATGTGAAGCGGTCCGCGTATACTACCAACCGCTTGGATTCGGGCCCGCTGGGGGCCCTACGTTTTGTCGGTGGCCAAGACGCGCGATCGTAGCCAAAACACCGAGCGGCGGGAGCATATTGATGCGATCGGGAGCCGTCAACGCGAGCAGCGAGCGGTACATGGATGTCGAACGGCTGTGGCCGCACTTGCCCGACGAGTGGCACATTGGGCGGGCTGTCGATCTGGTCGCGATCGCCAAACCTAGTGAGGTCGACGAGGCGCCCCGCGTCACGGCTGGCGGCAACGATGTGCTGATCCGGTTGGTCCGAGCTTGCGGCCATCGCGCCGACGCGCCCGAGGTCGAAGGTTGGCAATCCATCCTGTCGCCGATCGCCAAACCGCGACGTGGACGACGGAATGCACGGTCATGTAGCGGAGTCGTGTGTATCGCGTTGCAACCTGGCGCGATGGCGGAATTCGTCAACGCGCAGACCCAGGGCGGCGTCGCCATTACCTACGTCGCTGGCGTCGAGAACTGGCCGCATAGAGGTACCGCAGCCGAAGCCGGCGTCGAAGGCGGGCTCGCGACCATGGGGGTCGGTTACAGGGTCTTGCGGCAAAAGGGGCGGCGCGCGTTGTTGGAGCTGACCACGACAACGGACGAGATCGACATCGCCCGGGCGATTCGCAAGCTCGGCTATCACGTCAGTGGCGACGAAAGCGGCGACCAGGCGGAGCGAACGGGCCGGATGTTCTTGCATCGGCGGACCGTGACCTGGGGCACACGGAGCTTCGAGGCGCCCTTGCCCGCTGCGTTTTCGCGTTTCCTGGACGGCGCGCCGGAGATTTTGGAGGAGAGGCTCGGGCAGGCGCTTCGACGCCGTTATGCGCTGGCTCGCGATCCGGCCACTTCATCGTTTCGGCTGCTCGATGACGAGCGCGACATGACGATCGATCGGTACGGCGAGGATCTCGTGCTCAGCTGTTACTCGAACCTCGATGAGAGAACCGACGCCGCGACGTTCACCCGCGCCATCGCGGCGGAGAATCGACGAGCTGCCGGGATTGGCGAGACGCTCGGAGCGCGTCGGGTCTACCTCAAGATCCGGCCCAAACAGGCCAACACCATCGTTAATGCAGCCGCCGCCGGCCTCGCGCCCAAGGAACCGGTCTGGGGACCGTCGCGCGGCAACGACGAGCGTGCCATCGCGGTCGAAAACGACGTGCGCTACTGGGTGAAGCTCGGCCAGGGGCTCGGCACGGGGCTCTTTCTCGACCAGCGCGACAACCGCCGGTGGATCCGCGACCACGCCACCGATAAACGCATCCTCAACACCTTCGCCTACACCTGCGCGTTCAGCGTGGCCGCCGCGGTCGGGGGCGCTCGGAGAACGGTCAGCATCGACGCCGCCGCACCCGCGCTCGAGGTGGGACGCGCCAACTTTGCGCTCAATGACGCCGACGACCCGCAAACACACGACACGATCCGCGGCGACGTCTTCAATTGGCTGCCCCGCATGGCCCGACGGGGAGACCGCTTCGACGTCGTGATCCTCGATCCGCCCAGCTACTCGCGCGTACGAAAACGACGCTTCAGCGCAATGCGCGACTATGCCGACCTGGTCGCAACCGCCGTGGACCTGCTGGACGAGGGCGGCTGGCTGCTGGCGAGCGTCAACCACACCAAGATGTCGCGGCGCCGACTCCACCAGGCCGTGATCGATGGCTGTGGGCGTCGCCGGCGCAAGATCGTGGCAGTCGAACACCGGATTTGTGGGGTCGACCATCCGTCCGGTCGCATGAAATCGCTGCTCGCCCGCGTCGCCTGACCGTTCCAAGGCCTTGACGTGCCGGGTTCTTATCCCTCATTGGCGATCGGGCACAGCGGCGCTACATTGCCGGGTCCCAGCCCGCCCCGGAGCCCACGATGCGCCTCATAATCCATGCCCGTTCGTCCTCCTTGGGCCTCGCCATCGCCCTCTTCGCGGCACTCGCGCTGGTGGTGGTGCCGGGCTGTTCAGCCGACTCCGATAGCGGCTCCGGTCTCGCTGCCGACGCGGGCGCCACAGATGGACAGGGCGGTCAGGACGCGGGGGCCTCTTCAGACGGTGGAACAAATTCAGACAGTGGAACAAATTCAGACAGTCGAACAAACGCGGGCGGCGACGCGGTCACGGGCCAAGACAGCGGATCAGCCACCAGGTCAGACGCTGTCGGCGGATCGGATGGTGGAGGCAGCACCGCCAAGGTGTACGCCGTCGGCATGATTGTGCTGCAGACCAAGGGCGCCGGCGGTCGAACCCTGCCCACCAACGTTTGGTACCCCATCGACGCCGGCCAGAAGGGCGAGCTCGTCAAGTACCTCCAGGGTCTCGTGGCATCGCCTTATGGCGCGCTCAAAGGTGTCAAGCCCGCGGCCGGCTCATTTCCGGTCATCGCCTTCTCGCACGGCAACCAGGGCGTGCCGGACCAATCCGTTTTCCTCACCGAAGCCTACGCGCGCCACGGCTACGTGGTGGTGTCGCCGGCCCACGTCAACAACACGACGCTCGACAACGACCCGACTCTCGCCTGCGCGATGACATTGTGGCGTCCGCAGGATCTCAAGGCCGCCATCGATCGCGTCGCCAAGCCCGAAAAGGGCGATCCGGCGTGGCTCAAGGGGCTCGCCGACACCAGCAAGATCGCGGTCACCGGCCACTCATTCGGTGGCTACACGTCGTTGGCGGTGGCGGGCATCAAGGTCGATGAACCGCCCCTCGCTGCGGCCAATTGCGGCGCCCTGCCCGCGCTGAATCCCTACCACGCGGAGAAGAAGAAGCTCGGCGCCAAGCCCTGGGATTTCGGGGATAAACGCGTGAAGGTCGTGATCCCACTGGCGCACGCGATGTACGCCTACCACATCCTGCAGCACGCCAGCGCCAAGGCGTTTAAGGTGCCGACGATCATCATGGCGGCGACCGGCGACTCGCTGACTACGTTCAAGGGAGAGGCCGAGCCGCTGTACAACGACCTGCCCGGCGAGGCTGCCCTGATGGCTATCCAGGGCGGCGAACACATGAGCTTCGCCAACATCTGCGAGGTCGCGGCGTTCGTTCCGGCCAACCTCAAGGCCGGCGTCCAGAAGCTCTGCAACAAGGGCGCCAAACCGACCATCCCGCAGCAGCACGCGGCTATCGTGAAGTACTCGCTCGCCGCAGCAGACCTCTATCTCAAGGGCGACGCCGAAATGCGCAAGCTGTTCAAACCGGCCCTCAACCAGGTCTACGAGCTGAAGAGCAAAGGCATCCTGAAGAAATGATCCAACGCTACAAGGGCATCGCCCCGCGCATTCATCCCTCCGCCTGGGTGCACCCCAATGCGACCATCATCGGCGACGTCGAGCTCGGCGAAAACGTCAGCGTGTGGCCCGGCGTGGTCATGCGCGGCGACTGTGGGCCGATCCGCATCGGTGCCAACACAAATATCCAGGACGGCACCATCGTCCACACCACCGGCGGCCTGTCCGAAACGGTTGTCGGCGCGCGAGTGACCGTCGGACACGGCGTCATCCTGCATGGCTGCCTTGTCGGCGACGACTGCCTGGTCGGAATGGGCGCCACGCTGCTCGACAACTGTGTGCTCGGTGACCGCTCGATGGTCGCTGCAGGCGCGCTTGTCACCTACCGCAAGGAATTCCTGCAAGGCGGGCTCATCGTCGGTTCGCCGGCAAAGCTGAAGTGTCCGCTGACCGACAAACACATCGCGATGATCGATGACGCCTGGCCGCTCTACATCGGCTACAGCGAACCCTTTCGAAACGGTGATGTCGAGACGATTGGGTAGACAAGTTCAGCGCGCGAGGCGAAGCGCTGCGGCAAGGACCTCGAACGTCACGGGGGCCTGTCCGCGGGGTTCGCCGTCCATTTCGATCAGCATCTCCGGCTCGCCGGGCAGAGTTTCGACCCGCAAACGCTTGATGAGCTCGTGGGTCACGCCGGCGTGCTCTTGCATCCGCCCGCGGTAGATGTCGCGCGACATTCGAAGCGTGGCGATGCGAGACAGGTCGCCCATGATGACGAGATCGAGCAGCCCGTCGTCGGGTTGAGCCTGGGGCGCGATCTCCATCCCGCCGCCCTGGAACCGGCAATTGGCGACGAAGACATTGCGCACTTTCTGTTCGCGCGGCGCGTGATCATCGACGTGCAGCCTTACGTGCCAGGGTCGGTTGCCGACCAGACTTTCGAGACTTGCGAGCAGAAATGGGGTGCCGCCACCGAGCGCTTTGGCCGGGCTGGTGTCGACGCGCGCGCACACTTCCCCGCCCTGGCCGACCGACGCGATGTTGATCGAGACTTCCCACCGCGTCTCGCTGCCGAGCGTGTATTCGCAGGACACCAGGTCGATTCGTGCCGCGTCACTTTGGGCAATTCGCTCGAGCTCAGCGTCGAGGTCGCTGGCGGGTTGGAACGTGCGGGAGAGGTCGCCACCGGTGCCGCGCGCGGTGAACGCGAAGATGGCATCGGGGCTGATCTGGGCGCGGGTTTCGGGGTCGTAAAAGCCGTTGACGACCTCGTGGTTGGTGCCGTCGCCGCCGACCGAGATGACCCGGGAGAAATCGGCTGCGAGACGCTTTCGCACCTCGTCCGTGGCCTGGCCGGCCGCCTGCGTGACCAACACTTCCGTGTCGCCGAGCGCGGCTTCGTAGCGCGGTTGCAGCGCGGGCCAGTCACGACCCGTTTTCCCTTTCGCGGACATGGGATTGACGATGACGAGCGTCTTCATGGCGGGTCCTCCGATGCGACGACCCGGACCTGCAATCGGTCGCCTGCACAGCGCTGCAGATGCGCCGCACAGTCGGGGTTCTTCACGCAAACGGTCGACCCATCGACGACGGTCACGAGCATGGCGCGCCCCATGCGAAGCCGAAGCTCATCGCCGCCAACGTCGGGGCTGAGCCGCTGACCGCAACATGTGCTTCCAAGGGCTGTCAGCACCGCTTTCACGTCGGCGGTGGCGGTCTTGTCGAAGTCGTCGGATCGGCTTGCGGCAGCCGGCGCGCCTGGTGGGTCGTTGGGGCCTGTTGCGGCCGGTCGTTCGCGAGCGGGTCCAGTCTTCGGCGTGCATGTCGACATCACGAACATGCCGTCGGTGACCGCCGAGATCGATTGCGCGGCGGGATCCGCAGGGGGCGGCGTTGGGTCGGGGGCCTCGGCGATCTTCAAGGCGGCGTCCAACCAGGGCGCGACGGGCACGGAATACAGGCAATAGTCGCTGCAGGCACCGCAGTCTGTACACGCGCGCAGGCGATCGAGGTCGACCACACCGGCAGGGTGCCCAAGGACCGCAGCCGCCGACCGCATCTTCTCGGAGGGGACGAATCGTTCGGCGAACCCGTGCACGGCGACGGGACACACATCCCGGCAAAGACGCGCGCACACGCTGCAATCGAGGACCGCGCCGGGAAGACTCATCGCCCACCCTCCACGAGCCAGCCGCCTGCCGCTTCGACGCCGACAATGATCGCATCCGGATCGGCAGCTTCGGCCAGCTCCTTCCACGGCAAGAAACGCCCCTTTCGTGCCACGTGGGCGCCGCGGACAGCATCGGGCGCTGACTCGTCTTGTTGCGCCGACCAGTCGACCTTGTTCGCCACCGCGCGTTCGCCCGGCGTCCCGCAGGCCAGCCAAATGTCCAGCCTCGTGCCCTTCACGACCGACGCCCAGATGTCGATGCCGGTCGCCGCCATGGCCCGCGCTGTGTCGAGCGGAGAGTCAAATTCGCCGTAAAGGTGGCGCCAATGTTGAGGCTGACGAACCAACCGGAGCGTCGCGCGTTCAACATGGTGATCGCCGTCGAGCAGGCGCGGTCGCAGGTCTGGACCGGTGGCGAATCGGGGCGCCACGCGCGTTCCAAAAGGTGTTCCGTCGGCTAGCGTGCCTTCCAATGCGACGACCCGGCTGCGCGCGTTACCAAGCTGGGACGCCTGCGGATCGATGAGGTCGTTGGCGAGCCAGGCGCCCAGTGTCTGCTGGGCATTGGCCGCCGCACCAAGCGTCCAACCGCGGGGTCGAACTGTGGCTTCGATCGCGCCGAGCGTGTCGCTCAAAGGCCCGCACCACAGCCCGTTGCCGACATCCAAACCGGCGAATCCCACATGCGGGGGAACGGTTCGCGGTTGGCTTGGCAGACCGAGGCACCCGGGATTGAGCAAGCCGGCGGGATCGTATTCGGCTTTGGCTTGGACGAGCGCTCCGTGGGCGCCGCCAAGCTCGTCGATCATCCGCTGCGCCTTGAGGCGGCCCACACCGTGGTGGTGGCTGATGGTGGCGCCCGCATCGCTTGCGGCCTTGAGCGCCCGGGTCCACGTCGCGTCGTAGGCGTCGAGCTTGCCGGCCATCGAAAAGTAGATGGCGCTGCCGTCGGTGTACGCGTGCGAGAAGTGCGCCATCGACACCGCACCGGGGGAGATCGCCTTGCGAACCGCGTTGTAGACCGGCTCGACCCGCGTCCAGGGGCAGCCAACCTCGAAGGTGTCAGCGAAATAGCCGGAGCGCAGGACGGCGATTTGTTTGAAGCTGACGTCGTGGCGCCGAGCGAGCCACACCTCGCCGGGACCGGAGCCGAGGTGACGACAAGCGAGCGCCCCGGCGATTGCGTCCGACGCGGTTCGAGCGGCGTCCCAAGCGGGCCCTTCGCCTTCCCAACCGACCACGACGAGGCATTTGCGCAGGGCCAGGTCACCGGCGGTCAAAATCGCGCGCGGCGCAGCGAGCATCCACGGCAGCTTACGGGCCAATCCGCCCTTGCTGTGACTCAGCGCGATGCGGCTGTCGATCGGGTCGTAGACGCGCAGCAAGGACGCGATGGGACGCTGGCGGATGATCAAGCTGGCGGCTTTGAGCGCGATCCCGAGGTTCGGGGCCATGTACGCGGTGAACGTCCACCCTTGTCGCTGCGGACGGATGCGCAGGTAGACCTCGGTCAGCAACGCAAGCGTGCCCTCGTTGCCGATCCATTCGGCGAGCTCCCGGCTGCCTCGCCAGGCCGTCTGCGTGGACCCATCGGGCAGGACCGCCGTCGCTCCCACACAGATGTCTTCGATCTTGCCGTAGCGGCTCGACAACTGGCCGGCCCCGCGCGCCGCGACCCACCCGCCGACGGTGCTGCAGGCGATCGACGACGGGAAGTGCCCGATCGTGAAGCCGACGCGGTTGCAAGCCTCTTCGGCGTGGCGGCCCATGACTCCAGCGCCGAACCGTGCGATGCCACGGGCTGAATCCACGTCGATGTCGGTCAACGCCTTGAGATCGATGACGAGCTCTTCGCCGCGGCACGCGATCGCGCCGCAAACACCGCTTCCCGCCCCCAACGGGACGATCGGGCGACCGGCGGCGACCGCTTCCTTGACGACGACAGCAAGCTCCGCGACGGAAGCTGGGCGCACGACGTCGGCTGCGGAGGGCGCCGACTGGCCTTGCAGGAACGCGATTTGGTTGCGCACCCACAGGTCGCGTGACGCGGCCTCGCGCTCGAAGGGGTTACTGACAGTCATCGTCCCGGGAGACTAGCGAACCGATTCCTGTGAAGGAACCTTGTAGTAAGCCCCTAGCGGCCAAAGTTGTGCTTGACGCGCAGACGACCTGCCGTTTTCCTCCGCGCCCGCTGGGCCCAGCTATCCCGCTTGCCCCAGCCATCCCGCTTGCCCCAGCCATCCCACCTGCCCCCCGCCCCCCCACCCCCCCCCCCCCC
>Ga0209992_10001070_pt1 | contig 31319 bp, 21 predicted proteins | sample 2SBtaG_2_FD_182564 | JGI IMG/M metagenome (GOLD analysis project Ga0209992, IMG submission 182564) | Deep subsurface microbial communities from Kolumbo volcano to uncover new lineages of life (NeLLi) - 2SBTROV12_ACTIVE470 metaG (SPAdes)... | ecosystem: Environmental > Aquatic > Marine >... | reverse complement strand
CGACACGTTGAAGACCGCCAGCGAGTTCTTGGGGCTGAAGTACCACGCGCCGGACAAGTTCAAGAAGCTGAATGCAGCGCCCTACTACCCGGACATGAACCCCGCGACCCGTGAGAAGTTGAGCGCCCTGTTCGCACCTCACAACCAGCGGCTGTACGAGTTCCTCGGCCGCGACCTCGAGTGGTGATCGCCTAGGCTCTGCCATGGAAGACGTCGAAGACATCTACGAACTGGTCCCCATGCAGCACGGCATGCTGTTCGACAGCGTGACCACGGGCGACACGGGGATGTACCTGATCCAGCTCGACTACTTCTTGAAGGGCAGCTTGCGCCTCGATGAGTTCGCAGAGGCCTGGCGCGGCGCCTTCGCCCGGCACCCGATCCTGCGCACGTCGTTTCACTGGGACGAGCTCGAGAAGCCGCTGCAAGTGGTGCAGCGCGAGGTGCCGGTCGAGATCCCCTGCGAAGATCTGTCCCAGCTGTCCAGGGCGGAGCAGGACGAGCGGGTGGCGGCCTGGCGTCACGACGATCGCGAGCAAGGCGTCGACTTCGAAGTCCCGCCGCTCATGCGTCTGGCGCTGTTTCGCACAGGGGCCGAGTCGTGGCGGCTGATGTGGAGCTTCCATCACATCCTGATCGAGGGCTGGTCGGCATCAATCGTGTTGAACGAGGTGCTCGATCGCTATCGGTCGCTCGTCTCCGGGGGCGAGCTGACCTTGGCCGAGCACCGACCCTATCGCGACTTCGTCTCCTGGATTCAAGCGCAAGACCCGGCATCGGCCGAGGCCTACTGGCGCGGTGAACTGGGCGGATTCTCCAGCCCCACGCACCTGGGCGTCGACCTGGCCCCGGTGAGCCTCCACGCGCCTGTGGTGCACTACGACGGCACGAGCATCGAGCTGTCCGAGAGCGAGACCGCCAACCTCACGACTCTCGCCCAGAGCCACGGCCTGACCATGAACACCCTGGTGCAAGGCGCCTGGGCGCTCATGCTCTCGTGCTACTCGGGAGAAGACGACGTGCTCTTCGGCACCATCGTCTCCGGTCGTTCGGTGCCGCTGCAAGGCGCCGACACGATGATCGGGCTGTTCACGAACATCCTGCCCTCGCGGGTGTCCGTGCCTCCCGAGGCCTCGTTGATGCCCTGGCTCAAGGACCTGCAGGCGCGCTCTGTCCGTCAGCGGGAGTTCGAGCATTGCCCCCTGGTCGAGGTCAAGGCCTTCAGCGATGTGCCCGCGGGCCTGCCCTTGTTCGAGAGTCTGCTCGTCTTCGAGAACTGGACCGGCGATCTGACAGCCAGCGACTGGGGCGGCGAGCTGACCGTGGCCGACGTGCACGGTCACCATGGCGCGCCCGGCCATCCGCTCTCGGCGGTGATCATCCCGGGCAAACAGCTCACCTTGGGCATCTCTTATGACCTGACCCGCTTCGAGGGCGACGCGGTCGAGCGCATCCTGGCCAACATGCGGGCCCTGCTCGCGGGCATGGCCGCCGACCCCAGCCGCTGCCTGGCCGAGCTGCCCCTGCTCACCGACGCCGAGCGGCAGACCATGGTCGTCGACTGGAACCGCACCGCTGTCGATCCGCCTGTTGACGCCTGCATTCATCGGGCGTTTGAGCGCCAGGCGGCGGCCACGCCCGATCAGATCGCCGTGGTGCGAGGCGATGCGCTGGCAGAAGCCGAGGGCGAGGGCCGGCTGACCTACGGCGCGCTCGACGCCGCGGCGAACCGCCTGGCCCACTGGCTGGTCAGTCACGGCGCGCAGCCCGGCGAGCGGGTGGCCCTGTGCGTCGAGCGGGACCTGTCCACCGTGGTGGCCATGCTGGCCGTGCTCAAGGCGGGGGCGGCCTACATGCCCATGGACCCGGCCCATCCCCAGGAGCGACTGGGCTATCTGGTCGAAGACTGCCGACCGGTGGTCCTGTTGACCCAGCAGAGGCTGGCCTCGCGCTTCGATGACCTGGGCGACGGTGTGCAGGTGGTCTGCCTCGACGACCCGGGCAAGCCCTGGGCGGATCAGTCCGCCGTGGCGCCGCAGACCACGGTGGGGGGCGATGACCCTGCGTACCTGATCTACACCTCTGGCTCTACGGGGAAGCCCAAGGGCGTGGTCGTGCCGCACCGCGCCTTGGCCAACTACGTCGATCACTCCCGGCGCGCCTTCGCCATGGTGCCCGACGATCGCATGTTGCAGTTCGCCTCGATCAGCTTCGACACGGCGGCAGAAGAGATCTATCCCACCCTGTTGTCCGGGGCCACGTTGGTCTTGCGCAACGAGGCCATGCTCGCCTCGGTGGACGACTTCCTGGCGGCTTGCGACCTGTGGAAGATCACCATCATCGACTTCCCCACGGCCTTCTGGCATGTGGTGGTCGATGGGTTGGCAGATGCGTCCGTGCATTGGCCCGAAGCCGTGCGGCTGATCATCCTGGGCGGCGAGCGGGCCAAGCCCGAGCAGCTCGACGAGTGGTACCGGCGGGTGCGGCCGTCCCCCCGGGTGCTGAACACCTACGGCCCTACCGAGTCCACCATCGTGGCCACGTCCTGCGAGCTGTTGCCGCCTGACGACGACGACACGAGCGGCGACGACGCGAGCGACGTGAGTGACGTGAGTGACGTGAGTGACGCCGACGACGGCGCGAGCGCAGAGCAGTGGCTCGACGAGGTGCCCATCGGCCGCCCGGTGAGCAACGCCCAGGTCTACGTGCTCGATCCCCGGGGAGAGCCCGTGCCCATCGGCGTGCCGGGCGAGCTGCACGTGGGCGGCGCGGGGCTGGCCACCGGCTACTTCGAACGCCCCGAGCTCACCGCCGAACGGTTCCTCCCCGACCCCTTCTCAGACGTCGACGGAGCCAGGCTCTACCGCACGGGCGACCAGGTGCGCTACCGCTCCGACGGTGAGCTCGAGTTCTTGGGCCGCATCGACACCCAGGTCAAGTACCGGGGCTACCGCATCGAACTGGCCGAGATCGAGGCCTGCCTGTGCCGTCTGGACCGTGTGCAAGAAGCGGTGGTGCTGTTGCGCGAGGACACCAAGGGCAGCCCCCGGCTGGTGGCCTACGTGGTGGCGCGCGCGCCTGCCCCCAGCGACGTCGAGTTGCGCGGCGCCCTGGGCCAGGAGCTGCCAGGCTACATGGTGCCCAGCGCCTTCATGGCCCTCGACGCCCTGCCCCTCACGCCCCACGGCAAGGTCGATCGCCGGGCCCTGCCGGCCCCCAACGCAGCGCGGGCCGGACGAGACAGCGGCTTCGTCGCCCCGCGCAACGACAGCGAGCGCCAGGTGGCCCAGATCTGGAGCACGGTGCTGGAGGTCGAGCGGGTGGGAGCCCACGACAACTTCTTCGATCTGGGTGGCCACTCGTTGCTGCTCATGACCGTGATCGGCGAGATCCGCAAGCAGATGGGCGTGCGCCTGACCCCTGGTGAGCTGGTCTTGCCCACCGTGGCCCAGGTGGCGGCGCTCTGTGCTGAACGCCTCGCTCACCCCGAGCAACAGCCACCCGGCGGACTCATGGGACGGGTCATGCGACGGGTGCGTCGCTTCGGCCTGAAGAAGTCCTGAGGGACAGATCTGCATGGCCCTAGCAGTCGAACTCATCTTCTTCGGAGGCGACGACCGGGGGCTCTTCGGTTGTTACCACGCGCCATTGCCGCCGGCCCGGGAGTGCGCCTTTGTGCTCTGTCCGCCTCACGGCCACGAGGACATCCAGTTTCATCGTGTGTTGCGCCAGCTCGCGGTGCTGTTGGCCGAAGCGGGCTTCGGGGTGCTGCGCTTCGATCCGTCTGGGTGCGGCGACTCGGTCGGCGACTGCGACGACTGGGGCCTTGCCCGCTGGCAGGACGATGTGGGTTCAGCCATGGACGAGCTGCGTCAGCGCTCCGGTGTCCACCGTGTGGGCCTGATCGGTCTGCGCCTGGGAGCGAGCGTGGCCATGGCCGCCGCCGCCCGCAGTGACGTGGACAGCCTGGTGCTCTGGGACCCGGTGATCTCTGGCGCGGACTACTTGTCCGAGCTGCGAGGGTTGCATCAGGGGATGCTGGCCCACGCCCATGTCACACCCGCTCCCGTCAGCCGGGCAGCGGCTCACGGCGGGGCGAGCACGGGTGAAGAGCTGTTGGGCTACCCCATGCCCGGCCAGCTGTCCGCCGAGCTGTCGTCCCTCGACCTGCTGGCTTCGACCGAGAGACCGGCGCGTCAGGCCCTGTTGGTCGAGAGCAACAAGGCTGCCGCTCAAGGCGACCTGGTCCGCCACCTCGGCAAACTCGACGTCGCTGTCCAGCACGAGCCAGTGAGCAACCCGCATCTCTGGGTCTGGAACGAAGACTTCGCCAAGGTGCACGTACCCCGAAAGATCCTCGAACTCATCACGGCGTGGGCTTCCGAGGTTTACCCATGAGAGAGACCGCGGTGCGCTTCGGGGAGGGCGGTGGGTTGGCGGGCATTGTCACCGAGCCGGCCACCGGTTCGGCGCTGGCCGGTCTGCCAGCGTTCGTGTTTCTCAACGCCGGGGTCACTCATCGGGTGGGGCCGAGTCGGGTGACCGTGGCCATGGCCCGGGCCCTGGCAGGGCTTGGCTTCACCACGCTGCGCTTCGACTTCTCGGGCATCGGTGACAGCTCGCCCCGCACGGACACGCTGCCCCTGGGCGAGAGCCTGATCGCAGAGATCCGTCAGGCCATGGACGGGCTCGCCCGCAGTCACGGCGTGGAGCAGTTCGTGCTGGGAGGCATCTGCTCCGGGGCCACGTTGTCGTTTCTCACCGCCCGCGAAGACGAACGAGTGGTCGGCGGGTTGCTGATCAACGCCCAGGGTCATCTGCACGGCACGGACCCGGTGCTGAGCGACAAGCTCCGCGCTGCCACCGTCTCCCGTCACAGCTGGCGCATGACCTTGAAGAGCTCGTTCCGCTCGAAGAACTGGAAGAAAGCCCTGAGCGGCCAGCTCGATCCCCTGCGCATCTTGCGCATGCTGTTCGCCGCGCCCCTGCGCCTGTTCAGCGGCAGCAAGGACGCAGCGCCCGACCACTGGCAAGGTGACGAGGCCAGCGCCGGACACACACGCCTCGATGCAGGCGACGAGCTGGCGGCCCTGGCCGCTCGCAAAGTGCGCCTGTTTCACCTCTACTGCGAGGCTGACGAAGGCCTGGACTATTTCCGTCTGGTCCTGGGCAAGCGTCTCGACGGGCTGGCCTCCAGCGAGACCGCCCGTCACGAGGTCCTGCTGGGCGCGAATCACACCTTCACCATGCTGTGGAGCCAGCACCGGCTGGTGGCCGCGGTGTGCGACTGGGCCGCAGAGTTCACCGTCCAGGCCGCAGCGGAACGCACGAGATGATCAGGAGAGACACACGCCATGGCAGCTGAGAGCCCTTGGATCCGCAGGCTGCGCCCGGGGGCGGGCGCGCACCGCCGCCTGATCTGTTTCGCCCACGCGGGCGCCGGAGCCTGGTCGTTTCGCGAGTGGCCCGCGGGCCTCCCCGATGATGTGGACGTGGTGGGGGTGCAGCTTCCCGGTCGCGAAGACCGCCTCACGGAGCCGCCCTTCAGCAACGTGGTCGACGTGGTGGCTCAGCTGGTCGACGTGCTCGCGCCCGAGCTGACCCTGCCCTGCACGTTCTTCGGTCACAGCATGGGCGCCTTGATCGCCTTCGAGCTGGTGCGCGAGCTGCGCCGTCGCGGGCTGCCCACACCGGGGCTGCTGGTGGCGTCGGCATTTCGTGCGCCCCACCTGCCGCGCCGAGCCCTGTCCTTGCACGAGCTGTCCGACGCCGAGTTCATCGCTGCGGTCAACGAGCGCTACTCGGCGGTGCCGGAGGCGGTGGCCAGCAACGCCGAGTTGATGGAGCTGATCCTGCCCGGCCTGCGGGGCGACATCTCGATCTGTGACACCTACGCGTTCGGCGAGGAGCAGCCCCTCGACTGTCCCATCGTGGCCTTTGGTGGCGAGGAAGACGGCGAAGTGGGGCACGATGAGCTGGCGGGCTGGCGGTCCCAGACGTCTGCGGCCTTCGAGCAGATCTTGTTCCCCGGCGGACACTTCTTTCACCAGACCGCGCGGGACGAGGTGCTCGGTGCGCTCACCCGACTGCTGGAGTCGCCGAGGTCCCGCTCATGAAATACGTCTTCATCGTCGGCTGTCCTCGGAGCGGTTCCACGTGGACGACGTTCTTGCTGGCCCAGCACCAGCAAGTGGCGACCTTTCAGCACGCCAAGATCTTCGACTACCTGGCGAACATGGAGCGTTGGCACCGCAACAAGACCGCCTACAGCTTCATCGTCCAGCCCAACGACGGCTACAACATCCAACCGTCTGGCGAAGGCAATCTGCGCCTGGCTGAGGTGTTGCCCCCAGAGGATCTCTATCCGCTGTTGCGCGGTGTGGCCGAGGGCATCCTCGATGCGGTGGCTGGCATTCGGGACGGCACATCGGTCGTGGTGGACAAGACCCCCGAGAACGGGCACCTGGCGGACTTCATCCTCAAGGTGCTGCCGGACGCCTACTTCTTGCACATCGTCCGTGATCCGCGCAGCGTGTTCTGCAGCCATCGCAGCGCGTCGAAGTCCTGGGCCAGCTGGGAGTTTCCCACCCAGCCCATCGATGGCGCGCGCACCTGGCATCGAGATGTGGAAGCCGCCTTGGCCATCGCCGAGAAGACCGAGCGCTACCTCGAAGTGCGCTACGAAGACCTGAAGGATCAAGGCGTGAGCGAGCTGGGTCGCATCATGAACTGGCTCGACCTGCCCGCCGATGAGTCATTTTGTGAGCAGGCCGTGGCCGCCAGCGCGAAGGACAAGGTGCGTCCGAACAAAGAGCTGCCGAAGGGCTTCGTGCGCAAGACCAGCGCGGGCGGCTGGCGGGACGAGCTCTCGACAGGCGACACAAAGGTCATCGAGTACCTCACCGGCGAGCTGATGACCCAGCTGGGCTACGAGCTGAGCACCACGCCCGGGGCCACCACCGCGCTGCGGGTGTGGCTGCGGGAGAAGCCTGAACCCCTGCTCGACTTCATCGAGAAGAAGCTGCACCGGGCCGCCCAGCTGGTGCACTGGCGTTGGGTGGGTCGCAAGCTGGAGTGGCCAGAGCCGTAGTCAGTGCTACAGATCGCCGGCTTTGTGGTGCTGCCGGGCTGCCCTGTTTCACACCAAGGGGGGCCGTTTCGCTCGGACAGGGTCGGCTTCGCCTCCACACTCGCTGCAGACCCCCCTTGGTGTGAAACAGGGCAGCCCTCACCGGTGGAGGGCCGGGCGACTGTGGCCTTCGGGGAGTGCGTTGATTGGGGGGGTGAGCCACCTCTTGGGCCGAGGTTCATTGGGGGGGGTGGCCGGTGGACACTCTGCGGTCGCCATGCCGGACATGGCACAGGGCCGCCCGGCGCACCGCCAGCGGCGACCTGTTGCCCGCGGGCTCTTGTTACTTCCCCTTGCGGCGGGCTTGCAATCGCGCCAAGCGGCTCTTGCCTGCGCTGAGCTTCTCGCTGGTGTCTTCGGGGGCGGGCTTGTCCTCTTCGCCGCCTTCGCTGAGGTGTTGGGCCAGGGCGGAGACCGTGGGGAAGCGGAAGAGGTCGACCATGGGGATGTCTGTGCCCAGCTCGCTGGTCAGTCGGCCGTGGACGGTGATGAGGTGCAGGGAGTGGCCGCCCAGATCGAAGAAGTTGTCGTGCACGCCCACCCGCTCGAGGCCGAGGGCCTGGGCCCAGATGGTGGCGATGGTCCGTTCGACGTCGGCCTCGGGAGCGACGAAGTCGGCGTCCAGCTCGGGGCGTGAAGCCTCGGGCGCCGGCAGGGCCCGCCGGTCGACCTTGCCGTTGGTGGTGAGCGGGAAGCTGTCCAAGACCATGTAGGCTGCGGGGACCATGTAGTCGGGCAAACGGTCCTTCAAGAAGCTGCGCAGCTCGGCGCTGGTGGGGGGCTCTCCGTCGCCGGGCACGACGTAGGCCACCAGCCGCTTGTCGCCGGGAGTCTCTTCTCGGGCTAGGAGCACGGTGTCGGCCACGGCGGGATGCTGGCCCAGGCTGGCCTCGATCTCACCGAGCTCGATGCGGTAGCCCCGCAGCTTGATCTGGTGGTCACGGCGTCCCAAGAACTCGATCGTGCCGTCAGTCAGCGCTCGGGCCTGATCGCCCGTGGCATACATGCGCGCCCCTGGCCGATCGCTGAACGGGTCGGGCAGAAAGCGTTCGGCGGTGAGCGCGGCGTGCCCCAGGTAGCCCCGGGTGACGCCGTCGCCGCCGGTGTAGAGGTCGCCGGTGACGCCCACGGGGACAGGCCGCAATGCGGGGTCGAGAATGTACGCGGTGCTGTTGGCGATGGCCCGGCCGATGGGCACGGTGCGGTCGAGGGCGCCCGGGTCGGTCATGCTGTGGCAGCAGGTGAAGGTGGTGTTCTCCGTGGGCCCGTACCCGTTGATCACGGTGCAGCCGTCGAGGGTTTGCAGGGCCGTCTTCACGTGGGGGACGGAGAGCACGTCCCCGCCAGCCAGCAGCTGGGTGACGCCGGAGAGCGCCGTGGGGTCGTGTTCGATGAGCTGATGGAACAGTCCCGCGGTGAGCCAGAGCGTGGTCACCCCTTCGGCGCGAATGACGGGCCCGATCTCGTCGAGGGCCGGCTGCCCCGGTGGAAACAGCGCCAGCCGTCCGCCGTTGAGCAGGCTGCCCCAGAGTTCGAGGGTCGAGGCGTCAAAGGAGACCGTGGCGAACTGCAGGAAGACCTGCTGCTCATCGAAGGTGGCGAAGTTGGTGTTCTTGACCAGCCGCAGCACCGCCCGGTGGGGGACCATGGTGCCCTTGGGCCGCCCGGTCGAGCCCGAGGTGTAGATGACGTAGGCCAGATGCTCGGGCCCCGCGGCGGACCGGGGACGCTCGCTGCTTTCGGTGGCGATGGACGCCCACTCGCTGTCGAGACACAGGGTCGGCCCGTCGCATGTCGGCAACGCAGCGGCGTGATGGGCCTGGGTGAGCAGGGCCGCGGGGCGGGTGTCCGCCACCATCAGCGACAGGCGCTCGGCGGGGTAGCTGGGATCGAGGGCCATGTAGGCCCCACCCGCCTTGAGGATGCCCAGGATCGCCACCAACATCTCGAACGAACGATCGATGCACAGCCCCACGGTGACGTCGGGCCCGACACCCAGGCCCTGCAACCTGTGCGCCAGCTGGTTGGCCCGGGAGTCGAGCTCGCCGTAGGTCAGGGTCTGTCCCGCGCAAGACAAGGCGATGGCGTCGGGCGTGGCATCGACCGCTCGCTCGAACTGCTCGTGGATCGTGCTGTCCCGAGGGTAGTCACGGCGGCCAGCAGCCCAGCTTGCGGCCAGCTGCCCGTGTTCTTGTGCGCTGAGCAGGGGCAGATCGCAGAGGCGCGCGGTGGCGTCGGCGGCCATGCCTGTCAGCAGCTCCTGCCAATGTCCCAGCAAGCGTTGCACCGTCGCGGCGCTGTAGCGCTCGGTCTGGTAGATGAGCTTGAGCATCATCTGTTCGCCAGGGATGCCCAAGGCCGCCAGGGGGAAGTTGTGCCGCTCGAACCACTGCACGTCGGTGAGCTGTAGCGATGTGCACAGCTCTTCGAGGGGGCTGTCCTTCTTGTAGTTCTCGAACAGGAAGATGCTGTCGAACAGAGCGGTGCCCCGGGGGACGGAACTCCACCCCTGAACCTCGACCAACGGGCTGTACTCGTACTCGCGCATCTCGGCGGAGTCGCCCTGGCAGCGATGCAACCAGGGGCCCACCTGCTCTGCGGCGGGCAGGGTCACCCGCACGGGCAGGGTGTTGATGAACAGGCCGACCATGGCCTCGACGCCCGTGAGCTCAGCGGGGCGGCCGGAGACCACCGTGCCGAAGACCACGTCGTCCGTGCCGGAGTGGCGACCGAGCAGCATGGCCCAGGCCCCTTGCAGCACGGTGTTAAGGGTGACGTGCTGACTCTGGGCCAGCTGTTCCAGCGCTCGTGACGTCTGCTCAGGGAGCAGCAGCTCCAGGGCCGCGAACTCCTCGCCGCTGTTCAGCGGGCCCTCGACGGCGGGTTCGAAGGGCAGGGGTGTGGGCGCGTCGAATCCGCGCAGGTTCTTGCGCCAGAAGGTCTCGGCGGCGGGCAGGCTCTGGCGGGACAGCCAGGTGATGTGGTCGCGATAGGGGCGGGGCGGGCTGACAGCGAGCGTGCGGCCATCGACCAGGGCGTCGTAGGCGCTGAAGACCTGGCCGAGCACGGAGAACATGCTCCAGCCGTCCATCAAGATGTGGTGAAAGGTCCAGAAGAGGTCGTGGGACGCCTCGCCGGTGCGCAGCAACCATGCGCGCATGAGCGGCGCTGCAGAGAGGTCGAAACCTTGCGCCAGGTCGGCGTGTCGCAGCTCGTCGAGGCGCTGCTGCCGGGTGGCCTCGTCGAGCCCCCGCCAGTCTTGCTGCTCGAGGGGCATGGTGGCCTGGTTCTTCACCACCTGGATGGGCTGCTTGACGCCCTCCCAGACGAAGAAGGTGCGCAGGATCTGGTGTCGGGCCACGACGTCGGCCCAGGCTCGCTCAAAGGCTGGCAGCTGCAGCTCGCCCTGGAGCGTGACCAGGGTCTGGTTGAAGTACATCCGCGAGTCGGGCTCGGACAGGCTGTGGAACAGCAGGCCCTGCTGGAGCGGAGAGAGAGGATAGAAATCCTCGACGTCTTGGAGCTGCATGCCGGAGGCTCTGGAGGAAACCGATCGCCGCAGAATCCTAGCAGACCTGGCAGGCCGGGGCGCTCTGGCCCGCCAGCTCTGGTGCGTAGATCAGGGTGATGCCAGCAGGGCGGTCATCTCGCGGCTGAGCTGCCTGACCGCGTCCTCGATCTCGGCGGGGAGTGGCTTGGGCAGCGTGCGCAACAGATCGACCTCCTCGAAAGGGTCCGAGGCCAGGTCGTACAGCTGGAACAGGTCTTTCTTGCCGTCGATGTGGACCCGGATCAGCTTGTAGCGGCTGTCTCGGATGGCGCGCTTCGACTGGCTGGGGTTCAGGCCGTTGGGCCGGAAGATCTCGGTGAAAATGTAGGGCCGCAGGGAGGGCAGGTCTGGGTCGGCCAGATAGGGCAGCCAGCTGACCGAGTCGAGGGTGACGTCCGGGGGCATGGAGACTGCCAGGTCGATCCCGGCCAACTCTGCCACCGTGGCGAAGAGGTCGGTGGTGTTGACCAGGGCGGCGCACTCGCTTCCCGGTCGGGCGACATGGGGGCTGGTGATGATCAACGGCACGTTGACCCCACCCTCGTAGACGCTGCCCTTGCTGTGCTTCAGGCCGAAGGGAGGGGTGGAGGCCTGACCCGCAGTACCGTTGTCGCCGAGGAAGACGACGGTGGTCTCGCTCGCCTCGTCGCCCAGACCTTCGAGCAGTCGGTTCATCTCGTGGTCGAGGGCCTCGACCGTGGCGTTGAAGTAGGGCAAGGGCGCGTCGTGGGCGCAGAGGTCTGGCAGCTCGACGGTGTGCAGTGCGGCAGGGGGCTCGTGGATCGGCGTGTGGGGAGCGCAGAAGGCGACGAAGCACACCCAGGGGCTGCTCGTCTTGGAGATCCAGGCCAGGGCGTCGTCGACTGTCTCCACCGTGTTGTACGTGGTGGACACGCTGCGCTCGCCGTTGGTGACCTTGTCCCACTGATAGTAGGCGCGCTGGGAGGGCACGGCCTTGCTGGGGTAGATGCCGTTCTGGGCGCCCTCGTAGTGATCGAAGCCCGCGAGGTTGGCCGCCATGAGGCCGCCGTTCTGCACATCGTTCAGGTGCCACTTGCCGATCCAGGCGTGGCTGTAGCCCAGGTCGGGGCGGGTGTCGAGCAGCTCGGGCAGCGTGAACTCGGAGAGCGGCAGGCCAGCGTTGCCCTTGCTGACCACCTCGCCCACCGTGGTGCGAAACGAGTAGCGTCCCGTGACCAACGTGGCCCGGGTGGGGGAGCACACCGGGTTGGACCAGGCGTTGGAGAAGAGCACGCCCCGCCGAGCGAGAGCGTCGATGGTCGGTGTGGCGGGCGCATCGTTACCGACCCCATAGACGCCGACCTTCTCGACGCCCAGATCATCAGCGAGCAGGACGAGCACATTGCCTGCAGACGGCGGGACCGTCGCCTGGCCCATGGCCTGGGACAGGATCGTGCAGATCAGGTAGAGAACAAGAGGGGGCAGTGTGTGCATCGCGTTTCGCCCGGGGGGCTTTCGGACCGATCGTGAGTTCGTGATCTGATGGTCAGGTCGTGCGCATGTCGTACCACATGGTCCCGGTGGTCACACTCATGGCGAGAGCCATGATAGGCTGCTCCAGGAAGCAGTGTGGTCGTCCCGGACTGGTCCGTGGCTCGCTGCGACCAGCAGATCGGCGGATGTGTGGTACGGGCACCGAGATCCAGCGGGCAGCTGGGCGCGAGTGACCGTGGCTGCCTCAGAGACAGGGAAACCCCATGATTCACGTGAGACTGCGAAGCTCTCTCCAGAACCTCCGGGCTGTGCTCGCGGGCGTGGCCATCACCGCGCTGCTCAGCCCTGGGGTGTCTGCCCAGGTGTTCAGCGATCAGTCGGCGGCCGAAGGTGTGGTCTTCTCCCAGAGCCTGCAGACCGACGTGCTGCATATTGGCGCCGGCGGCGCCTGGGGAGACTACAACGGTGATGGCGACCTCGACATCTACATCGCGGATCGCATGGGCCCGAACGTCTTGTTCGAGAACTCTGGTGCGGGCGTCGGTTTTGTCGATCGGGCCGCTGAGTTCGCCGTCGACGACCCCCTGGGGGAGGGCACGGGTGCGCTGTTCGGCGACTACGACAACGACGGAGACGCAGATCTCTACGTGCTCAACCGCGGCAGCAACATCATGTATCGCAACGACGGTGCGGCTGAGGGCGGCAAGGCCTGGACCTTCACCGACGTCACCACGGCCCTGCGCATCCAGGCCTTCGGCCGTTCATCCAACGCAGCCTGGGGTGACGTGGACAACGATGGTTATCTCGACCTGTACGTGTCGAACCACAACTACTCACTGGTCACTCCCCTGCCCGGCGACCTGCGGCGGGACTACCTCTATCACAGCGCCCCAGGCGCCCTGGGCGACCGGGCCTTCGAAGACTGGAGCCCGTACTGCGACCTGAACGCCATGGCCCTCGCGGCGGCCCACGCAGTGGCCTTCGTCGATATGGAACTCGACGGCGACCTGGACATCTTCGTGGCCAACGAAGATCTGTCGGCCGCCGCGGCTCCGGTCACGGGAGAGAACTTCCTCTGGCGCAATGACGGTCCCGACGGCCTGGGCGGCTGGCTCTTCACGGACGTGGCCGAGGCTGCGGGGGTCGACCATCAGGGTGCTCCCATGGGCATCGCCCTGGGGGACTACGACAACAACGGTCGCTTCGACCTGGCCACCTCTGACTTCGGCCCCAACCATCTCTACCAACGCCAGGGGCCCGGCCTGTTCCTCGACGTGGCGGTGGCGGCAGGAGTCGATCGCCCGACTCTGCCCAGCGGCGCCACCCAGATCAGCTGGGGGATGTCGCTCATCGACTGTGATCTCGACGGCAACGAAGACCTGTACGTGGCCTGCGGCAAGACCGCCGGATCGACGGGCTATCCCAACGCCCTGTTCATGAACAATGGCGACGGACCGAACAACACCTTCACCGACGTGTCCGTGACCAGCGGGGCTGACGTGGACACATCGAGTCGCTGCGCGGTGAAAGGCGACTACGACAGCGACGGTGACGAAGACCTGTTGGTGGTCAGCCTGGGCGATCGGGCCTATCTGTTTCGCAACGATCAGGTGGGGGGCGACTACTTCGCCGTCGACCTGGTGGGCACGGTCTCGAACCGGGATGGCATCGGGGCGTCACTGAAGCTCACCTGCACCGGGCTGGTTCCTCCCAACCAATGGCGCTTCGTGCAGAGCGGTTCGTCTACTGGCGGTGGCCAGGCGCTGCGTCAGACGTTCGGAGTCACCGGCGCCACCAGCGTCACCCGGCTGGTGGTGACCTGGCCCAGCGGGCAGGTGTCCGTCCTCTCGGACATGGAGATCAACCAGGTGATCACCGTGGTGGAGCCCTGCGGTGCTTGGGTCGACCTGGGAGGCAGCACCCTGGGCAGCAACGGCTTGCCGACGTTGGTGGGCAGCGGCCCGCTCAACCCTGGCTCCATGGCGAGCTTCGACCTGATGAACGCTCCGGCAGGGGCGGCCATGCTGGGCCTGGTCTCCTTCAGCTCCGCACCGTTTGCTTTTGGTGGGGGCTTCGTCCACGCCACGCCGACCGTCTTGTCGGTGGCCGTCAACGCTGACGCCGGTGGGAGTTTCAGCACCAGCGCGGTCTGGCCCGCAGGAGTGCCGTCGTGCGCTGAGATGTGGGTGCAGTTCCTGGTCTCCGATCCGTCCGTGCTCAGCGGCATCACCCTGTCAAACGCGGTGAAGGCCATGGCGCCATGACGAGCGGCTCAGACGACCGTGCGCACCTGCTCACGGGGAGTCTTCTCGGCGTGCCTGGTGGGCTCGACGTGGCTCTCGTCGAGACGGGCCATCACGTGCAGGTGCTCGGCCAGCTCATGCGGCGCAGACAAGAACGGTGAGTGGTCCGCAGCGATGGATGCGCGCAGGGCGAATCGGCACCGAGAGGCCATGGCCCGCTGGTGTTCGATGGTGATCGTGCGGTCGTGGGTGGACTCGATGTAGCCCTTCGGCGCCATCAACGGGTGACGGACGGTGTGCCGCTGAATCAAGGGCAGCAGTGGGTCCGAGCAGAGTCGGGCCGTGGCCGCCTTCGCATCGGCTGGCGAGCACTCGCCGTAAAACAGCGCTTGCGCCGCCGAGGGCTTGACGTGGTAACCCTTGGTGCCGAAGCCCACGCTGGTGCGCAGCAGACTGTGCCTGTCCATGCTGACCAGGCCCCTGATCGATTCGCCTTCCACGGGGATGACGCCGCAGACGAAGATGAGTCCTGAGCAGATCCCTGGCGCATCGGCCGCCGCCTGACTGACGACCACGCCGCCCATGCTATGTCCCACGAGCAGAGGGGGGCGGGACATCTTGGCCGCGGCTTCTTGGACGCGCTGGGAATAGCTGCCCAGGGTGATGCGATAGGACGGCGTGAAGTCGTCACCGTGCCCGGGCAGGTCGATCGCGCAGACCTCGTGCCCCCGGGCTCGCAGCAGATCCTCGACGGGCCGCCAACACCAGGCACCGTGCCATGCCCCGTGAACCAGAAGGTAGCTGGCCACGATCTCAGGCCTCGGCTGCTGGGTGGTGGACGGGCGAGTTGGCAGAGTGTGTGGCGAGGTTTGACCTGATCATTCCTGGTGTGCCTCGACCAGATCGCCGAGGCGATGTACGTAGCGATCAAGGCTCATCTCTTCATCGATGAGGCGTCGTGCGTTCTGCCCCATGGAGTCCGCGATGTCCGGGTTGTCCAGCAGGTGTTGGATGGCGCCCCGTAGCTCGCCCACGTCACCGGGCTTCACGTAGAGGCCGGTCTCGCCCTCCACGACCACGTCGGTCTGCCCCGGAGTGCGGGAGCAGACCATGGACTTGCCCATGGACATGGCCTCGAGCATGGCCGTGACGCCCGCCTGAAAGTCCACGTCGAACAGGGGCATGACCAGGAAGCGCGAGTCTGCGTAGAGCTGGCGCAGCTCATGGAGGCTGAAGCGCCGCACGGTCACGTTCTCAGGAATGGCCTCCCCCTCGGTGCTGTCTTTCTGCTTCGACCAGGGGCTGCCGGCGGCGACCACGAGGTGCACGTCGAGACCACGGACCGCTTGCATCAGCGTGGGATAGTCTCGTCGTTCCAGGCCCACGGCGCAGATCAGTGGCCGGCCTCTGTCGAGCTGCTCTGAGAGTTCGCTCTGGCCCGGGGTGACCTGTTCTGCCGAGAAGAACCTGGAGTCCACCATGAACGGGGTGAAGGTCACTCGCTCAGGGGGCACGCTCCAGCGATCCTCCACGAAGCGTTGCTGCCAGGTCGAGTAGACGAGAAAATGGATGTCTTCGGCCAGGCCGAAGCGGTCGAAGAGCCAGGTCTTCTTGCCCACCGACAAGATGTGCGCCACCATCATGTGCTGGGGCAACTGCCCGCCGAAGAGCTTGGCCATGAGTGCGTAGGGGATGCCCACCTGTTCGCCGTCGGTGAACAGCACCTTGTAGCGGTGACGGCGCTGATAGCAGGCCCAGGCCAGCAACAGGTTCGCGCCGCCGAGGGTCTCGAGCACCCGCCCGAACCAACCGCTGGTGCGCCGCGCCTCGCCGTAGTCGAGCAGATCGGCACCGAAGCGCTCGGCCATGTCGAGGTAGTCGGCTCGTGGGCGGGCGCCCTCAGCGATCTGCTGCTCGAGATCGCTGCTCACCTCGCCGGACACCGTGAGCAGAACCTGGTGGCTGGTGGAGTCAGAGGACCGCTGGTGAGTGGCGCTGGCTGGTGCTGAAAGAGGCATGGTGCAGGTCTGGGGTCTGGGGCAAGTGCTGTCACCGCGGCTCAGGTGAGGGAGCGGTGGATCTCACCTCTATCGACGGATTCTCTCGGAATCCTGACGGCAACCTGTGGTGGCTGGAGCGACATTTGCCGGTCTGCCTTGGCGGAGCAAAAGCCTGCGCGCCGAAGTGCCGAAGAAGAGGGCGGCCCTTTGGAGATCGGGACATGACCGGTCGGCGAAAAATACTCTGTCTGGACACAAACCTCGAAGTGGGTGGCGTGGTCACCGTGCTCGTGGGCTTCCTGGGACGTCTGGACAAGAGCCGTTTCGATGTGACCGTGGCCTGCGAGGCCGGCGGTCGTCCCGAACCCACCCTGCGCGGCATCGACGGCCTGCGGGTGGTGCGCTGTCGCTTCGGGACCAAGTCAGGTCACAGCGGCGCAAACCTCTGGGGCCGCGTGGTGGACGCCCTCTCGTTGCCCATCACCCTGCTGGCCATCGTCAGGCTGTCCTTGCTGGTCTGGCTCCGGCGCATTGACCTGGTGCACACGTCGGATAAGTACCGCTCGGTGCTGGTGGCGACCGCGGTGGCCACCCTGACCCGCCGGCCCTTTCTCTATCACATCCACTGCAACTGCGTGCCGAATCGGCTGAACCGCTTCGCGCTCAAACGAGCCACTGTCATCGTGGCCAACTCCCAGGCCATGAAGGTCGACTTCATCAACGCCCTCGGGCCGGACATGGAGCGCATCGTGGTGGTGCACAACGGCGTCGACGTGCAGGTGCCCGACGGGGGCTCCGACATGCGCGATCAGCTGGGCATCCCCGCCGACGCGGTGGTGATCGGAGCCGCCAGCCGGCTCTCCGCCAACAAGGGCCAGGCGGAGCTGATCACCGCCTTCGGTGCCATCGCTGAACAGGCGCCAGGGGCCTGGCTGCTCATTGCTGGCGACGACTCCATCGAAGACGGCAACCACGGCTTTCGCGAAGAACTCGACGCCCTGGTGGGCCAGTATGGCGTGGGCGAGCGCACGATCTTCTTGGGCTTCTGCGACGACATGGACGCCTTCTACCGCACCACGGACATCGTGGTGGATGCGGCCTGGGAAGAAGCCTTCGGCATGGTCGTGGTCGAACCCATGATCTACGGGCGGCCTGTGGTGGGCACGGACGCAGGGGGCATCCCCGAGATCATCGACGACGGTGAGAACGGTCTGCTCGTCCCGCCCCGAGACCCTGATGCCCTGGCCACGGCCCTGCTCAGCCTCGTGGTGGATGCGGGCTGGCGTGCCGCCCTCGGCCGCCGTGCGCGGGAGGTCGTGGTGCAGCGCTTCGACCTGGGGGTCCACACCGAAAGAGTCGCTGCCCTGTTGGAAGCACCCGGAGCTGATCTGTGAACGTCCTCTTTCTCTCGCCCTATCCGCCCTTCCCGCCCACTTTCGGTGGCACCGTGCGCATTCACCATCTCATGCGTCAGGCGGCTCGTCAGCACAAGGTCTTCAGCCTCTCCTACAGCGCCTCGGTCGAGGGGCTCGGTGGTCGCGAGCAGTTCATGGAGTTCGTGGACAAGGCCGTTGAGGTGCCCCGGCCCTCTGACAACAAACGCATCACCCAGGGCCTGTCCCTGGTGTCGCCCATGTCGTTTCAGCGCATGTCTCACCGCACGGCGGCCATGCAGACCGCGCTCGTGCGCATGATCGACCAGGAGCAGATCGATGTGGTGGTGGTGGAGTTCAGCCAGATGGCTTGCTTCGACATCCCCCCCGGGCCAGCTGTGATCGTCGACGAGCACAACGTCGAGTGGGATCTGCTGCAGCGTGAGTGGCAGGCCGCCTCGCCGGGCAGTCTGCGCAAGCTCTACGCGGGCTGTGAGTTTCGCAAGTTCCGGCGCGAAGAGATGGCCTCGTTGGCCCGGGCCGATCTGGTCACGGTCACCTCGCCCCGCGACCGCGATCTGCTGCATGAGTGGGACGACAGCCTGAACATCCATGTGGTCAAGAACGGTGTGGACACCACGTTCTTCCAGCCTCAAGAGGAACCTGGCGAGCCGGACACGTTGGTCTTCACCGGTACCATGCATTACCACCCCAACAGCCAGGCCGCTCGCTGGTTCGTGGAGGAGATCCTCCCGGCCATCGCCAGCGAAGTGCCCGGCGCTCGCTTCATCGGCGCCGGTGGGCAGGTGCCCGCCGAGCTCGAGTCGTTGCAAGGCGACTCGGTGCACTTCACCGGCTACGTTGACGACATCCGCGAGTGGTTCTACAAGGCCTCGGTCTTCGTGGTGCCCCTGCTGGTGGGCGGCGGCACACGCTTCAAGGTGGTAGAAGCCATGGCCGCAGGTCGGCCCGTGGTCTCGACGACTCTGGGAGCCGAGGGCATCGGCGCCGTGCATGGCGAGCATCTGATCCTGGCCGACACGCCCAACGACTTCGCCCGCGAGGTGGTCGACCTGTTGCGGGGCCCCGCACGGGCTGACGAGCTGGCAAAGGCGGGGCGCCGCTTCGTCGAAGAACAGTTCGCCTGGGAGGTCATCGGCGAGCACATGGAGGCGGCCTTGAACGCCGCCGTTCAAGAGCGCGAGGCGGCCGTGCGGTGAGCGCGACCCTGCCGACCTACAGACGACACTTCGCTGAGGGGCGGCGCTACGGATATCCGTCCTACGCCCTGGGTGCAGCTCTGCGTCATCGCTTCACCAACGCAGGCGCACTGGCTTGCCCCAAAGGCCTGCCGTTTCCCACGGTGGACGCCCTCGGTGGCACGGTCGACGTGGGCGATGTGGGGCTCTTCGGCGGCGTGCACCTGCACGCCGAGCCCGGCGCTCGCATCACCATCGGTGATGGCACCTACCTGAACCGCAGCACCATGGTCTGGGCCGCCAAAGAGGTGACCATCGGCAGCGAGACCATGATCAGCTGGGACGTGATCATCACTGACAGCGAAGGCTTCGGCGACAAGGCCGGTATCGGTCGGGTGGAGCCCGTGTCCATCGGCGACCACGTCTGGATCGGCGCCAAGGCCGTGATTCTCGCCGGCGCACAGATCGGCGACGGAGCGGTCATCGGCGCTGGCGCCGTGATCACCGGCGTCGTGCAACCCCGACAGATCGTGGTGGCCCAGGCCGCCCGCCCGCTCCTCGACCTGCGCAAACGCTCATGACGACAACATCCGCTCCCCAGCTGGCACCCACGAACGTGCTGGCCAAGATCATCGCCCGGCTGCGCCACGGCGCGCCCTTGTTCGGCTACCTGAAAGGTCTCTGGCTGAGGCGGCACTTCACCAGCTGCGGCTTGCTCGCCGTGGAGAAGGGCTGGCCCCTGCCCCAGATCAAGAACGCCGGCGGCGAGGTGCGGGCGGAGAACATCCTGCTCTACCCGGGCAGCCGTCTGAGCGCTGAACACGGTGGCAAGCTGACCATCGGCAACGGCACCTACCTGAACCGCGGCGCCGAGGTCATCGCCTGGGAGAAGGTCGAGATCGGTCGCGACTGCATGATCGGTTGGGACGCCCTGATCATGGACACGGATCTGCACCCTGTGGGCGATCGCCCCCTGCGCAACGCGCCGGTGGTGCTGCACGACAACGTCTGGATCGGCTGCCGGGCCATCGTGCTCAAGGGCGTGACGATTGGCGAAGGTTCCATCGTCTCTGCCGGCTCGATCGTGACCAAGGACGTGCCAGCCTTCACGGTCGTGGGTGGACAGCCTGCCAGGGTCTTGGGTTCTGTGGGCCCGGGCGAAGCTGCTCCCTAGCTGCAGACGCGGCACCATGCGCACACGTTGCTAGGGTTGAAAGTCTGCGGCCAGGGCATTGGAGAGGGCGAAGCCCTGGGCTTGGGCTGGGTCGGAGATGACGGCTTGGATGTAGAGGGTGAAGGGGCCGCTGCCTCCGGGGATGGTGGCGATCTGGTGGTCTCCGTTGGCATCTGCTGTGGCGGCGACCAGGCCTAGCCAGGGCACGGGGACGAGCTGGCCGCCCTTGAACGGTGTGGGGTTGTTGGTCAGTCCCACGGCGTACCAGAGCGAGGCGTTGGGGGGCGCGCCGGTGAGGGCGAGGTCGGCGGTGCCTCCGCTGGCGAGCACGTCACCGCACAGGGAGAGCGCCGCAGCTCCTGGTCCCGCGAAGCCCAGGTCGGGCTGGCAGAGGTCGCCGCCCAGGACCATGTCGAGATGTGCGATCAACGCGCGCAGGGTCGAGCGCGTGTAGCCCCGGGCCCGGGGGATGGGCAGGTTCTGGCCCACGTGCACATGGCCCGCTGCTACCGCGAGGGCCGGGTCGCTGGGCGCGCTATGCAGGTCTTGGTACCAGACGCCGTGGTAGCCCGCGAACTCCGAGAGGAAGCCGCCGCCGTCGCCGGTGAAGCAGATGAAGACGTCTGCGCCGGGGAAGTCCATCAGCACCTCGTCGACGATGCTCTGCACGGGCAGGGTCGAGGGGCGCAGGGTCTCGGCGGGCACGCTGGCGTCTGGTGGGCTCGGCGTGGGCTGGGTCGGGGCGGTGTAGTCGGGGATCCGCGAGGCGCGGTTGTACTGGTTCATCTCCACCTCCCAGCTCTCGTCCGGGAAGCCTCGGCTGAAGGTGATCAGGGCTACCGGGGTGATGCCGTCGGCGAGGGGGAAGAAGTCGTTGGACGTGTCCTGGTAGTCGACCTCGAGATCACCGGTGCCCTGGCCGCAGAAGAGGCAGGTCGGTGGGTTGAACTCGGGGAAGTACGAGTAGACGTCGTAGCCTCGCCCTTCCCAGTCAGAGCCGACCCAACCCTGGGGGTTCTGGGTCGGGTCATCGCTGAGGCGCCGCAGCATCTCGTTCGACGGAGGCCAGTAGCCGGTGAGCATGATCGCCGGTCGTGTGCCGCTGCCTTCCGCGAGGTCAGCGCGGCGCAGCAGCTCGGGAGCAATGGGCTCCATGACGTTCTGCTCGATGCCCGTGCCCCGCAGGGTGCGCAAGCGCGGTCGGGGAGCGTCGCCTTGCTGGGCCTGCAACCCAGGGCTCAACAGGCAGAGCAGCAGGGCTGGCGCGGCAAGGGCCCACCGTTGCTTGTGGGTGGAGTGGATGAGGTGGCGGGGCGCTGGGGTCATGACGGGGTCTCTCATCTCTTCGTGCTTGTGGTCCGCTCCACGCCTCGGCGAGGCAGAAAGCGCCGGAGGCGTGAACGCGGGCCCTGATCTCTCACCGAAAGCGCCATGGTACAGGCCTCTCGTCAGGTGTGGGGGAGTGCTACGCTTCGTGGCTCCCATGCCAGAGACACGTTCCCCACTGCCCACAAATCCCCGTGAGGGGTCATCCCTGACGGGGACTGATGCGACCGCTGCGTCTGCTGACCAGCCGCTGCCCAGCCTGTCGCCGGGCGCGTTTGCGATCAGCCTGGCCGTGGTGCTCACGATGTTCCTGGCGCTGAATCCGTTCTGGGAGCCCATGGACGTGGCCGAGGCCGACCAGAACATCGGTTGGAGCTATGCGCCCATTCCCCTGCTGGTGGGCTTCTTCCTGGTCTGGGAGAAGAAGTGGCGCTGGGCTGCCCTGTTCGTCGAGACCATGCGCCTGACCTTCGTGAAGTTCGCCATCACCTGGTTGGCAGCCAATCTCTACTGGGGTGCGGCCGGGTTGCCCGAGCCGCTGGCCAAGCCCACAGGCCTGTCGGCACATGCGCCCGCGAACACCACCAGCGTGTTCGCGGAGCGTGGAGCGCCCGCCCCCAGCGCGGTCGATGGGCAGCGTACCGGAGAGCTGCAAGGCGTCGTGATCGATGACAACGGTCAGCCGGTGGCGGGGGCTTTGGTCTATGTGTCCCACGGTCTCGAGGGCCTGAGCTTCGCTCCTCCAGCAGAGCCCATGGCGATCGCCTGCGGGGGGACAGGTTTCACGCCGGACCTGGCCGTGGTCCATGCCTTCCAGCCCGTGGTTCTGCGCGGTGGGGACATGTTGCACAGCGCCCAGGTGGTGAGCGCCAGCGGTCGAGTGTTGTTCACTTACGCGCTGGTGCCCGGAGTGGACAAGCGGCTGATGTTCGGCCGGGCTCTCGGGCTGGTCAGCCTGGATTGCACCGTGCATGAAGGGGAGGCGGGGGCCTCCTTGGCCGTGCTGGAGCACCCGTTTGCGACCTCCACGGACCTGCAAGGCCGCTTCACTCTGGGTGATGTTCCTGCGGCTGATCTGGTGTTGTCCTGCTGGAGTGTGGGGCAGGGGTCAGGCCACGAGGTCGTGACCTGCGTGGCAGGTGAGACGACTGCGGTCGCGCTTTCAACGACAGGCGAGGCCCGCTGAAAAGTACTGTTTGCCGGCGGGGCGAAATGCTGTCTTCCCGACGCTCGTTCGAACATATATGCAGTTCAGTGAACGCGTCCGGTCGACATCTTTTTTGAGAAGAGGGTTTCGCGGTTGTGGAATCTCGGTGGCGGGCGTGCGAGTTTCGTGGCCACGAGAGCGCGTCCTTCGCGCGCGGTCCCACACTCTCGCGTAGCCCGGGCAATTGAAGAATCCTTATCTGAGGATCTCTGTTTGTTGTGCAGCCTCGCCCCCGTTGGGGTCGCAGAGGTCTGCTGCCTGCGCTCCGCCGATGTGCTTCCCCACAGAGGATTCCCATGTCGTACTCGGCCCTTAGCCTGCACCGGATTCACCGCGCACTTGCGCTCGTCGTGGTCACAGCCCTGGTGCTGTGCACAGCCAGCGGAGAACTCCTGGCCCAGGCGCCCCCCGGCTACTACGACACGGTCGATACCTCCACCGCGGCGGGCATGCGGTCCACGTTGCATGCAGTGATCGACGACCATACGCGCTTCCCCTACACGTCGACGTCCACCGACACCTGGAACATCCTGGAGCTGGCGGACGAAGACCCCAACAACGCCGGGTCCATCCTGGACGTCTACAAGAACGCGAGCTACGCCAAGGAGGGCGGGGGCAACTCGTTCTACAACCGGGAGCACACCTGGCCGAAATCGTACGGATTCCCGAACGATGGCAGCACCAACCAGCCCTACACCGACTGCCACATGCTGTTCCTATGCGACAGCGGCTACAACTCGTCTCGCAGCAACAAGCCCTATCGCGACTGCAGCGCCGCGTGCACCGAAAAGGTCACCGACATCAACGACGGCCTGGGCGGCGGCAGCGGCACCTATCCCGGCAACTCCAGCTGGACCGAGGGCAGTTTCGCGGCTGGCACCTGGGAGACCTGGATCGGTCGTCGGGGCGACGTGGCCCGGGCCCTGCTCTACGCCGATGTGCGCTACGAAGGGGGCACCCACGGCGTCACTGGCATCTCCGAGCCCGACCTGATTCTCACCGACAGCGAGGCTCTGATCGACAGCTCGAACACGGGCTCGAACGAGAGCGTGGCCTACATGGGCATGCTCTCCGTGCTGATCACCTGGCACCAGCAAGACCCGGTGGACGCCCGTGAGATCGCCCGCAACAACGCGGTCTTCGGCTTCCAGGGCAACAGAAACCCCTTCATCGACAACCCCGCGTGGGTCGACTGCCTGTTCTCCGGCACCTGCGGTGGTGGCGGCGACACCACGCCGCCCCTGTTTCCCACCGGGCTCACGGCCGTGGGTGGTGATGGCTCCGTCGACCTCAACTGGGACGACAACCTCGAGTCTGACCTGGCCGGCTACAACGTGTACCGCTCGCTGGACGGCAGCTCGTTCACCCTGCTGAACGGCGGCCTCGTCCCCGCGAGCCTCTACACCGACAGCACGGTGACCAACGGCACGACCTACTGGTACGAGGTCACCGCCGTGGACACCTCGAGCAACGAGTCGACCATGAGCGCCATGGTCTCTGCCACGCCTCAGGGCGGCGGCGGCTCCGGCGGCGGCAGCCCCTGGATCAACGAGTTTCACTACGACAACGCCAGCACCGACGTGGGTGAGTTCGTCGAGGTCGCTGGCCCCGCAGGCACAGACCTGAGCGGCTGGAGCCTGCTGGGCTACAACGGCAACGGCGGCACGGTCTACAAGACTGTCAACCTCTCGGGCAGCCTGCCCGACCAGCAGGCGGGCTCGGGCACCCTGGCCTTCGCCTTCTCGTCCATGCAGAACGGCGCGCCCGATGGCTTGGCGTTGGTCGACGACACCGGCGCCGTGATCGAGTTCCTCAGCTACGAAGGTACGTTCGTGGCGGTGGGCGGCGCAGCAGACGGCATGACCTCTGTGAGCGTGGGCGTGAGCGAGACCAGCTCCACTCCTGCAGGCTACTCCCTGCAGCTGATGGGAACGGGCTCCGCCAGCGCTGACTTCACCTGGGCGGCCGCAGGTGCGGACACCAGCGGTGCGGTCAACACGGCTCAGACGTTCACGGGCGGTGGTGGGGGAGACACCACGCCGCCGATCGCACCCTTGGGCCTGGTGGCCGGCGGGGGCGAAGGGGTGGTGAACCTCGACTGGCTGGACAACACGGAGCCAGACCTGGCGGGCTACGATGTGTTCCGTTCGACCTCGCCCGGTGGCCCCTACGCGGTGCTCAACGGCGCGCCGGTCATGGTCAGTAGCTACGACGACAGCGCGGTGAGCAACGGCACGACCTACTACTACGTGGTCACCGCCAGCGACGCCACGGGCAACGAGAGCGCGCAGAGCAACGAAGCGAACGCCACGCCCGTCGACCTGACCGCACCCGCCGCACCCACGGGCCTGGCCGCCACGGGGGGCGACGGTTCGGTGAGCCTCGACTGGGCGGACAACGGCGAGGGTGACCTGGCCGGGTACGACGTGCTGCGCTCCACCAGCAGCGGCGGACCCTACACCGCTGTCAACGGCACCCTGGTCTCGGCCAGCGCCTACAACGACGGCTCGGTCACCAACGGCACCACGTACTTCTACGTGGTGCGGGCTGAGGACGACGCGGGAAACCAGAGCGCGGTGAGCGGCGAGGCCTCGGCCACGCCCCAAGCCGCCATGCCGCCAGTAGCGAACTTCAGCGGCACGCCGACGAGCGGCACGTCTCCGCTCAACGTGAACTTCACCGATCTGTCCACCAACACGCCCACCAGCTGGTCGTGGGACTTCGGCGATGGCAACGGTTCGGCAGCTCAGAGCCCCAGCCACACCTACACGTCCGCGGGCAGCTACACCGTGAGCCTGATGGTGACCAATCTGGACGGCAGTGACACCTTGGTGCGCACCGCGTACATCACCGTGTCGGCGCCGCCCACGCCTCCCGTGGCGGACTTCAGCGGTACGCCCACCAGCGGCACCACGCCGCTCACGGTGACCTTCACGGACAGCTCGACCAACACGCCCACGTCGTGGGCCTGGGACTTCGGTGATGGGGGCACGTCCACGTCGCAGCACCCGGCCTACACGTACATGTCTGCGGGCACATACACCGTGAGCCTGACCGTCACCAACGCCGACGGTTCAGACGTGCTCGTGCGTACCGCCTACATCGTGGTGTCTGACCCGCCGAGCGGATCATCGTTGCTCTATATGTCCTTCGTGAGCACGACGACCGTCCCTGGAGTGGGCAGCGTCCGCGACGAGGACGTGGTCTCCTATGACCCGGCCACGGACACCTGGGCCCTGTACTTCGACGGCAGCGACGTGGGTGTCGGTGGCACCGACATCAACGCCCTGCATGTGCGGGACAACGGCGACATCCTGATGTCGTTCACCGCGGCGACCACCGTGCCGGGCCTGCTCGGTGGGCCCAGCGGCGAGTCGGTCGACGACTCGGACGTGGTGCTGTTCACCGTGACCTCCTCGGGTGCGAGCACGGCAGGCAGCTTCAGCTTCTTCCTCGACGGCAGCGACGTCTCGCTGTCTTCGAACGGAGAGGATCTCGACGGCTTGCACGAGTTCGCCAACGGTGACATCGCGCTCTCCACCGTGGGCTCTGCTACCGCGTCCGGCCTGGCCAAGACTCGGGATGAAGATGTGATCGTGTTCACCTCGACGTCCCTGGGCTCGTCGACTGCGGGCAGCTTCGCGCTGCACTTCGATGGCAGCGACGTGGGCTTCTCCCAGTCGTCCGGCGAGGACCTGAACGCCATCACCTTCGATGTGGTGGACATGCTCTTCTCCACAGTGGGGAGCTGGTCGTCGTCCGGCGCCTCGGGTGCCGATGAGGACGTGGGCCGCTTCGCCGGCAGCTTCGGCAGCTCCACATCGGGCAACGCCTCGCTGGAGCTGGACCTCACCGCGCTGGGCATCGACTCCGGCGAGGACATCGACGGGCTGACGTTCATCCCCTGAGCAGGGTCGAGCTTGCAGTGAGATGTACCCGGCGGTGGCGCGAGAGCGCCATCGCTGGCTGTCGATGACCCAGCACGCGGGTTGCAGCGGGCGTGGCCGAGAAGCGCCCCTACTCGCAGGACATCCACAGGCAGTCGATACCGTCGAGGGCCAGGTGCAGCAGCAGCCCTGCGCCGATGACGCGGGTCTTGCGTCGTGCAGCCAGCACCACGTAGCCACCCAGCGCTGCCCAGCTGTGCAAGGGGTGAAAGCCCAGGCTGCAGCGCCCCGCGTCGTACAGGGGATCGGCCAGCAAGTGGTCGAGGTCGATGACCATGGTGGCCACCATCAGGCCCCACGCGCGAGCGGTCTGCTTCGGCCAGCCGAGGCGAGCCACCAGGCCAGGCACGACGACGTGCAGCACGATGTGGAGGACGGGGCGGAGCATGGCTCAGGGGCGCGGGCTCAGGGGCGCGCCCAGGTCCTTGCGGGAGGTCACGTGGCCAGCGACCTCAGGCCTCTGCTTGGTGGGCAGCGCGAAACGTCCCCCGCTGGCGGTCTTTCGTCACGCCCGGGAAACGCAGCACCTGGTTGTGCATCACGGCCCACACGCCCGGGGCGAGAAACTGGGCGGCCACCAGGGCCTCGGTCAGGTTCTGTAGCGCGTCGGTGTTGCGCAAGACATACGGCCGCATGGCGCCGGTCAACACGATGGGCACTCGGGGGGTGCCCAGCAGCTCGACCACCTTCTCACCGGTCACCGCCAGGGTGTCCGTGCCATGCACGATGAGCACGCCGTCGTGGGCCGCCGCCATGCTGCCTGCGGTCTCCGCGATCAGGGTGTGGTCGGCGTCGGACATCTCCAGCGAGTCCTTGTTCATCAGCGGGACGCGCACCAGGTCAGCCCCTTCGAGCTGCAGCGAGGCCAGCATGACGTCGAGCACGCTGAGCTGGTTCTCCAGCACGCCCTGAAACTCGTCGTAGGTCTTCTCGATCGTGCCTCCGGTGGAGATCACGGCAATGCGTCGTTTGGTCATGGCGGCGATTCTAGCGCGGAGGGGGCGCGGCCGTCAGTCTTCAGTCGAAGCGTAGGGTCACGGTCAGGGTCTGCCCGGCGATGAGCAGAACGTCTCGCCGCAGCGTGCGCCCGCCTTGAGTGGTGGCCACCAGCGTGTACTCGCCGGGGCTCAACATCTCGGAGACGCCCTCGGAGCCCAGGCCGATGCCTGAGATCAGACGGCCGCGCACTGCCGGCGTGCCGTCCTCCGTGTACTTGGGGAACTCCACTCGTTCGGGCCAACGCCCCTCCCGCTCAAGGTGTACCTCGACGTATCGGGCCCAATACTCAACGTACTCGACCGTGTCCTCTCTTGGGTCCCAGTCCCGAACGCCCTGGCGGTCCGCCGCCGTGGGCAGGCCATGCGCGCTCAAGGAGAGCCGTGCGCCGTCGCTGACGGAGGCCGTGACGCGGAGTTCCTGAGCCGGGGTGATCAACAGCGGCTGCTCGTGCTTCCCGTGGACGCGCCGTCTCATCAGGGATCCGTGGCGCGTGTCAAACCACGGGTGCCCCTCGACGAGCAGGTCGTACTCGCCCTCCGGCAGGGACAGGCGCAGGGGCCAGTCACCTGTGTGGGGGAAGTCGAAGGGCTTGTCCACGAGAGTCACGCCACTGGTCGTATCAGACACACGCACGCGCAGCTGCCTCACCACCGGCTCACCTGCAGAGTCGACCACATCGAGCACGAGAGTGCCGGGGATGGCTGGCTCTGGCATGACCAGATCCACGTCGACCCGCCCGGCGCCCGGGGGCACGTCCACTCGCTGCGGTCGCCAGGGCAGGTCGCCGCCGAGCACTCCGACGACCACGCTGACATCGTCGTCCAACTCGACGGTGAACTCACCGGGGCCCGTGGCCCGTGCTTTCAGATACCCGCCGATCCTGTCGCCCACAGGAACGTCCTCCCAACCCAGGGTGACCAGCAGGCCCGGCGTGTCGGGCCATTCGTCGATATCCGAGTGGCTCCGTTGCATGCGAAGGGCGCGGAATCTCTCCGGGGGGGGCGAGCCATCGGCCTGGGTGACATGAATCGCCAGGTGGGGGCGGCTGAGTTGAAACTCCAACGGCTCGCCGTGGCTGGGCACGGGCTGAGGCGTGAGCAGCCGGGGGAAGCCAGAGGTGCTGAGCTGGTCATCGGCTGCACGAACGTTGAACAGATCGTCCCGCAGTCCCCGTGCTTCGAAGGCGCCGTCGTTGTCGGTGACCATGTAGACACGTGCCTGGCCTCGGCCCTCCCGGTCGATGTCTCTGGTCCGCGAGTAGGGGATGGCCGTGTCGCTGGCCTCGTTGTCGAGCGCTGCCACCACGGCCAGGAGCGAGATGCCCGCAGCTGGCGCGCCTGCCGCGTCGACGATTCGGCCGCGGAGGACGCCTGGGCCAAAGACCTGGACCTCGATGAACGGGACCGCCTCGTCGAAGCGCACCTCGAAGAGTTTGGAGAAGCCGGTGCCCAGCTGAAGGGCCGCGTCGTTGATGGCACTCACCAGGAAAGCGTCTTGGGCCGCCTGGCCTTGGGCCAGCAGTCCATGGGTGCCTTCTCGAATCAGCTCACCGCTGAAGAGCCCGTCGGCTCCGGCCTTGCCGACGTAGCCGCTCGTGACGCCTTGATCGTCGAAGCTCCACCAGTCGACCCGGCCCGCAGTGGGCTCGCCGTTCGGGCCCAGGAGGCGGCCTTCGACCACGACGCCGGGTTGAATGGAGACGGAGAGGACGGCGCTCTCACCAGGCTCTGTCGGCGCTCTCCTGCTCGCGACCCGATTCAGCAGGCCCGTCCCCTGGGATCGGACCCAGAGCCACGGGGGCTTGCCGTCGGCGGGCGCTGCCACGAGCTGCCAGGGCAGCTCCACGACAGCTTGGCCGTCGGCGCCAGTCTCGATGAGCTGCAGGGGCTCGCCCAGGTCCTTGCGCGAGGGCGAGACGCCGAACTCGAGCTGGGTGGCCAGCGGCTGGGCGCCCCTGCCGCTGGCGTTGCGCTGCTGGGCCCGGATGACCACGGTGCAGCCCAGGGGCTCGGGGGCGGCGGACGGCGAGAGCTGCATGGGCTCCGCCACAGGTGCCGCCAGCAGAGTCGGTTCCTCGGTGCTGGGCTCGGCCGAAGTGAGGGGGGCGGTGGGGAGGCTCTCCGTCGCCGGCGAGCTGCTCCCGGCCCCGCCAGGATTCTCCGCAGACGCGACCCACCAGACCGTGCCTGCCAGGAGCAAGCCGCCCAGGACGGCGAGGAGTCGAAGAGTGGGCAAGGTCAGTCTCCCTGCGGGGAGGGCGCGAGCCAGGACGACGGTCCCCGGGGCTCCTGCCCAGTCGCCGCGGTGGCCATGGGAGCCTATTCTTCGCCTCCGAGCCAGCCTGTCCACCGCGGCCGGCCTCTGTGCCTTCCTTCACTCTTGCCCTGGCCCCAGCCGGTCCCTATCATCCGCCCTCCGAAACACGAGGTTCTCCTTGTGGTGCGGGGGTGTAGCTCAGCTGGTTAGAGCGCTAGCCTGTCACGCTAGAAGTCGAGGGTTCGAGTCCCTTCACCCTCGCCATTCTTCGCTCGCTTCTCCGGTTCGAACCGAGGGGCTGGAGCGGGAGCGGGGAAGGCCGCAGCTCCCGGGATGACAGCCGGTTGAGTAAGACGCGACAGCCGCGCTTGCCGTGCTGAACTCGAGGCAGGGTCTCCGAATCGGCTCACATCGGGGGCAAGTTCACAACGGGGGTCACGCTGCGCTGATGCAGCCGTCTTCGTGGCAGGATGCCCATCACCTGCATCGCGCCACGCGCTCAGCCCGGGCCTCAGGGCTATCGGCGGCGTGAGCCCGAGTCGACGCCTCTCTACCGGGTGCTGGCGAAGCACCTGTCGACGTTCCTGGCCGAGGCCGATGCGGGGCACTCGTCGGGTCTGCCGGCATTCGTGCGCCGGGAGCTAGCCGCGTTCCTGGACTGCGGCGTCCTGGCGCGCGGGTTTGCGCGGGTGCGCTGCACCTGCTGCGGGGACGATCTGCTGGTCGCGTTCTCATGCAAGGGCCGCGGCATCTGCCCGTCGTGCGGCGGACGGCGTATGGCGGATACGGCGGCTCACCTGGTCGATCGGGTGCTGCCTCGGGTCGCGGTGCGCCCGTGGGTGCTGTCGCTGCCGTTCTCCCTGCGCTTCGCGGTGGCCTTCGATCGCGACCTCTGCCGGCGGGTGCGGGCGATCTTCAGCTCCGTTGTGCTACCGGTCGTCGTCTCCGTCAGGCTGATCTTGCTGACGTTGTGCTGACGGTGCGCGTCAAGGTCGAGGCGCTGCTGTGCCGCCGGGGCCTGATGGAGGAGACGGCCGCCCAAGACCTGGCCGAGCGCGATCCGATGCTCGCGGTAGCTCAGGCCGCGTCGGTGCAAGGACGCTTGGCGTTCGGCCCGCGGCGCGGCCAGCGCGTCACCCGGGTGGGTAGCCGGCCCGGGAGATCGTTCGCCCAGGAACCCCGCGAGGACTGCGCCGTCGACGAGGGCTTCTCGTTGCACGCGGGCCCGCCTGTGCCGGGGCACGACCGCGAGCGGCTGGAGCGGCTGTGTCGCTACGCGGCTCGTCCCGCCATCGCGACGGACCGACTGCACGAGCTGCCCGATGGTCGTATCGCCTACGACTTACGACACGCCTGGTCGGATGGCACCACGCGGGTTGTCTTCGAGGCTCTGTCGTTCCTTGAGAAGCTGGCGGCGCTGATCCCGCCGCCGCGGGCGCACCAGGTGACGTACCACGGCGT
>Ga0209992_10001069_pt1 | contig 31324 bp, 33 predicted proteins | sample 2SBtaG_2_FD_182564 | JGI IMG/M metagenome (GOLD analysis project Ga0209992, IMG submission 182564) | Deep subsurface microbial communities from Kolumbo volcano to uncover new lineages of life (NeLLi) - 2SBTROV12_ACTIVE470 metaG (SPAdes)... | ecosystem: Environmental > Aquatic > Marine >... | reverse complement strand
CTTTTTGCTCCATCGGTTTCAGTTCTCTCCAAGGCATGGCTATCTCCTTCTCGTTGATAGCCATAGATTAGTAAACTGTTACCTATGTACTTGTATTAATGTGTTACCGATGTGGGTGTATCGTACCTGGCCTTTTTCTTGGTCAGCTTCTTTTTGGCCACGCAAAGAAAAGTTTTTTACATGGATGTACTTATACTGCGATCGCATGGATGCGAAAGAGCAGTAGACTCGCGTAAAGCGAAATAGAATTTAAAAAAGAATAATGAAGTTTATTGTTTGACTGGATTCCCGTTTTCACGGGAATGACGCGGCGCTTGTTTATTTAACAATCTTCAGGTGCGAACGATCTTTCTTCTTCACTTCTTTCTTTTCTTTAGGATCTTTTGCTTCAGAATTTGAAACTGTTTCTTTGGCTGTTTTAACTTCCTGTTCTTCATCCTGAAAGATCATACCGCGGCCATTCTCATTAGCGTAGATTGCCAATACCGCTTCAATTGGGAAATAGACATTCATACTTTGTCCAGAGAAACGTGCCTTGAAGTTAATATAGTCATTACTTAAATCAAGATCACGCACAGCACTCGGAGAAATATTTAAAACAATTTTGTTATCTTCAACGAAGTCAAAGGGAATACTTAAATCATCGCCGCTGGCATCAACTAACAAATAAGGAGTTAAGTGATTATTGCAAATCCAGTCGTAAAGCGCGCGTAACAAGTATGGCCGATTTGATTTCATAACATTGTTAGCCAAAGATAAATTTTATAACGGGCTAACTAATTCCTCGTTATATTCTTTCTCTACAGCTGACAAACTCATTTGAAAGGCCTCACGCTCAAATAACTTGTCTGCATATTCCTGTAATGGTTTAGCAGACATCGGCAACTTTATTCCGTATTGAGATAAACGCCACATCAATGGCCCCACACAACAATCAATTAACGAGTACTCTTCAGCCATAAAATAAGGCATTTGCGCAAAAGCAGGGGCAATAGCGGTCAAATTATCACGCAACACTTTTTTTGCATTCGCTACAGCTATTTCGTTATCACCCTCAAGATCTTCAACAACCGAATATAAATCACGCATTACTCTATAACGTAATTGGCGATTTCTTGCTCGGTTCACTGGATCAACAGGCATTAATGGCGGATGAGGGAAACGTTCATCCAGATACTCCATAATAATATGCGCATCATAAAGCACCAGATCCCTGTCGATTAGAGTCAGAATTGAGTTGTAAGGATTTAGATCATTTAACTCTTCTGGTCTGTCATCATCACCATTAATATAATTAATTTCAACATTGACATCTTTTTCTGCCAACACAATACGTACAGCATGTCCGATTGGACTAACACTGTCCGAATAAAGAACCATTAATGAGCGACGATTGGCGACACTTGCCATTATTAAATCTCCAGCCTGTTAAGAAAGCGCGGGATTATACTACAGATTCGAAAATAAGGGGGATCCGTACGAACTTAATGTACGTCACGCCAATATTCTTTTTTAAGCAGATAAGTAATGATCAATAGAATAAAGAGATACACCATGACCCAGACTCCAATCTTGGTACGCTTCAGCTTAATTGGCTCACCTAGATAGACCATAAAATTGACCAGGTCACGTATTGTGCGATCGTATTCTTTTTCACTTTGAGTACCGGGGCTAATCAACTCCAGATCTTCAAAAGTGGGGATGTGATGTATTGCATCGTCATGATCACTCTTTGTTAAGCGTTGCATGCCCTGAAGCTGCCACAAAACATGCGGCATACCTACATCTTTAAATGTCAAATTATTTACACCAAAAGGTCGCGATTCATCAACATAAAATGTTTTGAAGTAACTATAGAGCCAATCTGCGCCACGAGAACGAGCAACAACAGATAAATCCGGCGGAGTAACCCCGAAAAATTTATTTGAATCTGACTGTCGCATTGCAATCGTCATGGTGTCACCTGCTTTATCCGTACCAAACATAAAATTGGCTTTCAGCACATCATCACTAATGCCCAGATCCTTACCCATGCGGTTATAACGCATAAAAGCCGCTGAGTGACAGCTCAAACAATAATTCACAAATGTTTTTGCACCGCGTTGCAACGATGTCTGATTAGAAAGATCAACATCCATATGCATTAGTTTTGAACCGCCTGCCGCTGAAACGCTGACAGAAACCATCATCAAAATAACGAGTATCATCCTCTGCAGTTTATTGTATCCATTCATTTGTCTGTCACCCTGTCTGGTACCGCTTTATCATTATCAAATGCAGTATAAAATGGCATTAAGAGGAAAAAACTGAAATAGACAACGGAGAAAAAGCGCGCCATCCAGGTATAGAGTGGCGTCACTCCCTGCATACCTAACCAGCCTAATGAGACAAAGCTGATAACAAACGCCGTCAAAGCAATACGGTAATTCATTCCACGATATCGGATAGATTTAACCGGACTGCGATCCAGCCATGGCAACAACAGGAATATATTAACTGCCAATCCCATTGCGATAACACCACCCAATTTATCCGGAACCGCACGCAAAATGGCGTAAAACGGGGTGAAATACCAAACGGGTGCAATATGTGCCGGCGTAGTAAATGGATCAGCCGGTGTAAAATTAGCATGTTCTAGAAAATAGCCACCCATTTCCGGCGTAAAAAACACTACTGCAAAGAAAAAGATTAGAAAGACCACGACACCAAAAATATCTTTTACCGTGTAATACGGATGAAATGGAATGCCATCTAAAGGAATACCTTCTGCATTTTTATTCTTTTTGATTTCGACGCCATCCGGGTTATTCGAACCCACTTCATGTAAGGCCAGAATATGAAATCCGACCAAACCAAGAATGAGTAATGGGAAGGCAATAACATGTAACGCGAAAAAACGATTTAAGGTGACATCGGAAACAACAAAATCACCGCGAATCCATTCCGCTAAATCCGGACCAATGATGGGTAAGGCGCCAAATAGCGAAATAATGACTTTTGCTCCCCAATATGACATTTGCCCCCAAGGTAATAAATAACCAAAGAAAGCTTCGCCCATAATGACCAAATAAAGTGCCATACCGGATAACCATAATAACTCACGCGGTTTCTTATAAGAGCCATAGAGCAAAGTACGAAACATGTGCAAAAAGATAACAACAAAAAATGCCGAAGCACCGGTTGAATGCATATATCGAATAAACCAGCCCCATTCCACATCACGCATAATGTATTCGACTGAGGCAAAAGCACCTTCGGCTGATGGTTTATAATTCATAGTTAACCAGATACCGGTCAATATCTGTATAACCAGAACTAATAAGGCCAAAGAACCAAAGAAATACCAGAAATTAAAATTCTTCGGCGCATAATATTTAGCCAGATGTTCATTCCAGCTTTTCACTAACGGGAAACGCGCATCGACCCAATCGCGTAAGCCCGTTAGCCCTTCTACGACTTGTTTTTCGATATTGGCCATTATACTGCCTCGCTATCGTCGCCAACTAACAAACGGCTGGGTGAAAGAAATTTATAGGGAGGTACGACCAGGTTGGTTGGTGCCGGGACACCCTTGAAAACACGACCGGCTAAATCAAAACGGGAACCGTGGCAGGGACAGGAAAAGCCCCCTTTTTCAGCAGAAACACTATCATCCATGCCTTTTTGTATAAATTTAGGTGCGCAACCTAAATGGGTACAAACACCTAGTACAACAAGATATTCACCTTTCCGAGCTCGATACTCATTCTTTGCGTATTCTGGCTGAGCGCTGGAATCTGAAGCGGGATCACTGACCACATCCGCCTGCGTGGAAATATCTTCCAACATTTCTTTAGTACGTCTGAGAACCCAGACTGGCTTACCTTGCCATTCTTCAATTATTCGTTCGCCTGGCTGTAGTTTACTGATGTCTATTTCAACTGGAGCCCCTACCGCCTTGGTTTTTTCACTGGGAGCCATAGTCGCAATAAACGGTACTGCGCCAGCTACGGTGCCTACTCCACCCACTACTGTTGCAGCAGCAGTCAGAAATCGGCGTCGACTCTTGTCAACATTACTATTATCCATTTTAGCCTCTGTAAGATAACTGTTTGGGTTAAATACCAGTATTATTAATTCTTAGTATATATTAAGTTAAACTTATTATCGGATAAACAAGATATCTATCAATAATCACTTAAGAACTGAATTAAAGCATTTTCCAATCATTATGCAATTCAAAAAGAATTTAATCTTCATGCTTCAGTATTCTGCCTACGGATTAGCGATAGCATTCCTGTTTTTATTATTAACGTCTAACAATTTATTGTCTAATCTTTCCTTTTTATCATCCTCAGAATCAACTCGGTATTCTTTCAATGATGCAGTAGCATCTACTGCTCCGGCTGTTGTTAACGTTTACGCCAGTAAAGTATACCAAGAAAGAAGCCATCCATTATTCCAGGATCCCTTATTTCGACACTTTTTTGGAGATGCACCAACCATGCCAAAAAAACGCCGGGATAGCTCGATTGGCTCTGGCGTTATCATGAATACGGCTGGTTATATCCTCACCAACGCACATGTTATTCAGGGTGCAAATGAAATTCGCATTACCCTTAATGATGGCCGACAGACTCAAGCCCAATTAATTGGTTTCGATGCTGATACTGATTTGGCTGTGATAAAGATTCCAATGCAAAATTTGCCTCAGATACCAATTGGTAATTCAGCAGAACTGAAGATTGGTGACATCGTTTTGGCGATAGGCAATCCGTACAATTTCGGCCAAACAGTCACTCAGGGTATCGTCAGTGCGACGAGCAGGAAACGTCGTGGGATCTCTTTTTTCGATGACTTTATTCAGACTGATGCTGATATTAATCTGGGCAATTCCGGAGGTGCTTTAATCAATGCTGCAGGAGAATTGATTGGTATTAATACGGCCATTGTCACGAGTAGTGGTGGTTCTGAAGGCATCGGTCTTGCCACGCCAGTCAATCAGGCACTGGATGTATTGAATCAAATTATCAAAAATGGCAGAGTGGTTCGCGGTTGGCTAGGTATTGAAGCACAAACATTAAGTGCTGATATCATCAAATCGGCAAATCTTGAAACAGGTGGCGTATTAGTCACTGCTATCATGCGCAATGGTCCAGCTGAAAATGCCGGGTTGATACCTGGAGATATCATGATCGCTATAGATGGTAAAGATGTAAATTCGCCAGATCAGGCAATTGAAACTATCACTGAGCTTGTCCCGGGTAGCGAAGTAAAAATAAATATACTGCGAGGTTGGGAACAGCAGGAATTAATTACGAGAATTGCACAGCGGCCTGCTGCACAAATGCCTCAATAATAGCTTCTCACGACTACTGGCAGATTTTTGTTCCAGACAAAATCTGCACTTCCGGCATCCATGCCGGTCGCACACTATTATTTTTCATTCGTAACGTCGTGAGAAAGTATTTCTAAAAATTATGACTTCATTATCTCGTTCAGTTTTGACAAAAAGGACTGATTCTCTGCTTCTGTACCTATAGTGACTCGCAAGCAATTTTCCAGTAATGGATGGGCACCATGTAATTTCTTTATTAATATTTTATGTTTCAACAATTCCGCATGAACGTAGTCGGCACTCTTTTCCGATACTCTAAATAAAATAAAATTTGCTTCGCTAGCCCATGCTTCAACCCCTTCTATATTTGAAAGGTCATTAAACAAGCTGTCTCTATCATTTCGAATCTGTCCTGCTTGCTGCTCAAGCAAACTAATGTTCTGCATAATAAAATTAGCACTGAGCTGATTAAGTGTGCCGATATTGTATGGCAATCTTAATTTTTCAAATTCTGAAATCCATTCAGACGCACCAAACAATATGCCTAATCTAAGACCGGCCAAACCCAATTTAGATAAAGTTCTCATTAACAAAACATTTGGGTATTGTTGCAAACAAGACATCATGCTCTTTTGCGCGAAGACATGATAAGCCTCATCAATAACAACAAGACCCGGAGCCGCTTTTATAATTGTTTCAATAGAGTCTTGTTCAAATAGATTTCCTGTTGGATTATTCGGCCAGGCGATAAAAATAACGGCAGGTTGTTTTTTTTCTATTGACTCCAACATGGCAGAAAGATTAAGTGAGAAATCTTCGTTTAACGGCACACCAACATAATCAAGTTCCAGTAATGAACTCAATAAACGATACATAACAAATCCCGGCTCGGGAGCCATAATGACGTTCGATGTTTTATTTAATGACAGCAAAATAATCTGAATAAGTTCATCGGAACCATTGCCAAACATCATTGCTGTATTGTCAGGCAAACTAAGCGCTGCGCTTAAATTTTTTCTTAATTCACTCGCACTCGCATCCGGATAACGATTAAGTTCAGCTTTTTCCAGATAATCAGACCATGCTGATTTAATTTCGCCAGACCAAACATAGGGGTTTTCCATCGCATCCAGCTTAATTAAGCCATCAGAATCAGGCACATGATAAGCCTTTGCTTCAAGAACAGCGGGCTTGATGATCTTTTTGATTTGATCTTCGATCATCTTCAATTACAACTATTATTTTGAATCGCGACGATACTCGGCTGACCTCGCATGCGCAGTCAAACCTTCACCACGCGCTAAGACAGAAGCTGTTTCAGCAATATCCGTCACTGAATCACTAGTACATTTAATCAATGAGGATTGCTTTTGAAAATCATAGACACCTAGCGGCGATGAAAAACGTGCCGTTCTTGCAGTAGGTAAAACATGGTTTGGTCCAGCACAATAATCACCCAGTGATTCAGCTGAATAATGTCCCATAAAGATTGCACCGGCATGACTTATGTCATCCAATAGCGCTTCCGGATTAGAAACTGCAAGTTCTAGATGTTCAGGCGCAATAATATTAACAAGATCGATAGCTTGTTTCAGATCGTCTACTTTTATTAACGCACCATTATTTGTTAATGATGCCTTGATAATTTCGGCACGTTCCATTTCAGGCAAGAGCTTTTCTATACTGTTTTCAACTTGCGTAATAAAATCAGCATCCGCTGAAATCAATATTGCACTGGCTTCTTCATCATGTTCTGCCTGAGCAAACATATCTATTGCAACCCAATCAGGATTAGCACTGCTATCACTGATAATCACAACTTCTGACGGACCGGCAATCATATCGATACCTACGACACCAAACACTTGGCGTTTGGCTGTTGCCACATAAATATTTCCTGGCCCAACAATTTTATCCACTTTTGGAACTAACTCAGTCCCATATGCCAATGCAGCAACAGCTTGTGCTCCACCGATAGAAAATACACGTGTCACACCAGCAATGGCTGCAGCGGCCAAAACCAAATCGTTACGATTATCATCTGGTGTTGGTACTACCATGATAATCTCTTCAACACCGGCAACATGTGCAGGAATCACATTCATCAATACCGAAGAGGGATACGCTGCTTTCCCTCCCGGAACATAAACACCGACGCGATCTAATGGCGTGATCTTTTGGCCAAGAGTATTTCCTTCATCATCTTCATAAGTCCAAGTACTTTGCTTTTGCTTTTCATGAAATTCACGAATGCGTTTTGCTGCGTGTTCCAGACTACTGCGTAGTGAACCAGAGATTCGGTCTAAGGCAGACTCTAAATCTTGTTTTGTAATTTCGAGCGCGTCAGTTTTAATCGAGCGACGGTCAAAACGATTTGTGTATTCAAGTAAAGCATCATCACCACGCGTTCGAACGGCAGCAATAATCTGTGAAACCGTTTCAACAACTAATTGATCCGGTTCATCTGATGAAGAGAGTAAGGACTGAAATGAAGAATCAAAATCTTCTAAAGTTGTATCGAGACGTTTAAGCATGGTCTATACCCGTGATACTTGAAAATGCGTGTTTTAGAGTGCGCCTATTTTTATTCAGGGCACAGCTTGCTTGTTCCAGACGCAAGCTAAGTACCTGCGTCCATGCAGGCAAGGCGCGACGATGCGCATGGTCGCTCCCTGCAAAGAGGAGCAACGCCGCAATGGATGAAAATAGGCGTGCTATAAATAGGCATTTTCAGGTATCACGGGTATAACTAACGATGTCTGATAATTGATCCAGGATAGGTTTTATCGTTGCGTTCTTCATTTTCATCGCCGCTTTGTTAACCACTAATCGAGAGCTTATATCAGCAATGTGTTCAAGTGTGACCAGTCCATTTGCCTTTAAAGTATTACCGGTGTCAACGAGGTCAACAATCCAGTCAGACAACCCCAACACTGGACCCAGTTCCATTGAGCCATAGAGTTTGATTATTTCAACTTGTTGTCCACGATCAGCAAAATAATTTTGCGTAATATTTGTGTACTTTGTTACCACACGTGGTCGGTCTGTAATTGGCTTTGCATCTTTAAGACCTGCTAACATCATCCGGCATTTTGCAATTCCCAGATCGATAGGCTCATAGAGACCATCGCCAGAATACTCCATCAAAACATCTTTTCCGGAAATACCTAATTCTGCAGCACCACGCTCGACATAAGTCGGCACGTCGGTAGCACGAATAACAAGCAACTGAATATGGGCCTGGTTCGTTTCCAAAACCAGTTTACGAGTTTTATTTGGATCATCTACAGGAACAATATCCAGCTTGGCAAGCAATGGAATCGCTTCGTCGTAAATTCTACCTTTAGAAACAGCAATGGTAATTTTGTCCGGCATAATGTCAGTCTACGTTAATAGCTTGGGTAAAAATAAAATTGAATAGAATACAATAGAAACAAAATAACTGGAAAAGTTTCTTTAAATATTATTAGGGTCTATTTAAAAATAGTGATTTTTTTGTGAGTACAAGGAAGAACCGCGCGGAAAACCGGAATGTATATTAATACATGAGGATTTGAGCACGGTTCTGACGCCGTAATCGCGAAAAAAGTGCATTTTTAAAAGACCCTATTAGTTGGGCACTCTTTTAATATTCGCCCCTAGTTGGGAGAGCTTCTCTTCAATCGTTTCATAGCCACGATCAATATGGTAAATACGTTCAACTACTGTTTCACCTTCTGCAACTAGTCCCGCCAGGACGAGGCTGGCTGATGCTCTTAAATCTGTTGCCATAACGGGTGCACAGGTCAAATGTTCAACACCTTCGGTTATCGTGGTATTACCCTCCAGTTTAAGATCGGCACCCATACGCTGCAATTCATGAACATGCATAAATCGATTTTCAAATACCGTCTCGGTGATTACTCCGCCTCCTTTTGCTATACAGTTCATCGCTGTAAACTGAGCTTGCATATCGGTTGGAAATCCAGGAAATGGTGAAGTATGTACATCAACCGCCTTTGGTTTATTACCATTCATTTCTAACGAAATAGCATTATCTTCTATTTCAATTTTTGCCCCGGCTTCAGATAATTTCGCCAATACTGCTTCAAGTAATTTTGGCTGGGTGTTCCTTAAGCGTATATTGCCACCCGTCATTGCGGCCGCGACAAGATAGGTACCTGTCTCTATACGATCTGGCAAGATATAATATTCCGTACCGTGTAATGTCTCCACGCCTTCAATTTCAATACGGTCAGTCCCCGCACCGGACACTTTTGCACCCATTTTATTCAGGCACAAGGCCAGATCCGTAACTTCCGGTTCTCTTGCTGCATTTTCAATCACAGTTAAACCATCAGCAAGTGTCGCTGCCATCATCAAATTCTCTGTACCGGTGACGGTAACAATATCCAGGGTCAGGTGCGCACCTTTTAAACGATCTGCTGTAGCGCGAATGTAACCCCCTTCGACGACAATATCAGCACCCATTGCAGATAAACCTTGTAGATGTAAGTTCACGGGTCGTGAACCAATAGCACAACCGCCCGGTAAAGATACATCCGCTTTTCCATAACGGGCAAGTAATGGTCCCAGAACAAGAATTGATGCTCGCATGGTTTTAACAAGTTCATACGGCGCAAAGAAATTATTAATCTGACTATTATCGATCTCGATACGCATACGTTCATCGACTGTAATCTGCGCACCCATACGTCCCAACAACTCTATTGTTGTAGTTATATCGTGCAGATGGGGGACGTTACCTATTGTTACGGACTGGTCGGTAAGTAACGTTGCAGAAAGAATAGGTAAAGCCGCATTCTTTGCACCAGAAATTGAGATATCACCCGTTAATGGACTACCGCCCTGGATAATTAATTTATCCATTTTATTTATTTTTACCTTTAAATTGATTCACAATATTCCAGAGTTACGTCTGTTTTTCCCATTCTTCCGGAGTATATGTCTGTATGGATAATGCATGAATATCTGACCCCATTTTATCACCCAATGTTTTATAGACCATTTGATGTTGTTGCACCATGGTCATATTATCAAATGATGCACTCACTATTCTTGCCTGAAAATGTGTGCCATCATCACCTTCTACCAGGATGTCAGCATCGGGCAAACCTGATGTAATTAGTTGTTTAATTGTTTCTGGATTCATAATTCTTACCTAGTTCTCACATTACACACTATGATAAAGGAAAGTATAGTTAAGTGGTGATTTTTTAGGTTGCACAAAGTAAACAACCGGGCATTGCCCGGTTGCTGTTATCTCGTCATGAAATTTAATTATTTTGACAAATTTTTAGCTAGTTTTTCATTTTTGTCAGACAATTTCTGAATAAGTGAATCAAAGCCATTCTTTTTGATTTGGCTCGCGAATGAACCTCTATAAGTTGATACCAAACTAACACCATCAACAGCGATATCAACGACTTTCCATTTTTCGTTCTTCTGATGCATTCGATAAGCTACTGGAAAAGGTTGTGTTCCTGAACTGGTTAATTCTGTCTTTACTACAGCAAGATTCGAATTCGGGTTTTGTTCAACCGGAAAATACTTCACTTCCTGACCAGAGTACTCTAACAATGCGCGAGCATAAGTACGAACCAACAATGTCTTAAACTGCTCGATAAATTCACCACGTTGTGCCTCATTAGCACTCTTCCAGTTCTTTCCAAGTACCCATTTTGACATGCTGATAAAATCAAAATGAGGAATAACGAGTTCATTCACCAAATCATAAACTTGCGATGGGTTTGCTTCCAGAACTGAACGCTGACTCTCAATTCGCTCAATAACCCCATTTGATGTTTCCTTAACTACTGATACTGGTGAATTAGCTGCAGCTTGACTAATGCCTGTCATCAAGCTTAAGACCAAAAACAGCGATGTCATGACTCTAGCTTCCATTAAATATACCTCTGAAGGTTGTTTGTATTATCGACCCATTATCGGGTTTAGTAGTTCAGAACAAACTGCTCAATTCTGCTTTTTAAAGTTATTCTTATTTATTAATAAAAGCACAGTATTCTGGAGGCAGCTATTGTAATAACAATATTTGCCGATAGAAAGCACTTATCTTGTGACTTCCTAGACAATATTTAAATGTTTAAATCATTTCTAGCGATTGTTTTACTTGAGAAATTGGCCACAAGATATTGTTTAGAAGAAGTTTTAACCAAAAGGTTTCCAAATTAGAATCAATTTTGGCAATAAAGTCAGTGCCGCGAACAGGGCAATGAACATGGCCAGAGCAGTTAACAAGCCAAAGTAAATCGTAGGAATAAAATTGGATAACACCAGAATTGAAAAACCAATAATAATAGTAATAGCAGTATAGAAAACTGCTTTGCCTATATTAGCATGACAATAATGCATCGTTTTAACGTAATCGTTTGTCTGCGGAAATTCTTCACGAAATCGATAGATGTAATGGATACTATTATCAACCGCAATCCCTATTGTTATCGCAGCGATTGTAATCGTCATCATATCCAATGGGATTCTCAGTAAGCCCATTAAGCCAAGGATAATAGCCGCAGCAAGTACATTTGGGACAATGCCTATTATGGCAAGGGGAATAGAGCGGAAAAGAATCACCAGCATAAAGGCAATACCGGCCATAACCACACCCAGAGTCAAAATTTGCGACTTGAACAGACTCTGCAACATGTTGTTATAAAGAACAAGAATACCGGTAACCTGTACCTTGTCTTCTGCAATCCCAACCTTTTCGACCAAATCTCTTTTTATCTGTTCGATTAACTCCTTACGTCTTAAATCTTTCATTGAATCTAAAATTCGTATACTAATTCGAGCTTCGTTATTCTCTTCAGAAATATACGGCGTGATCATGCTTTCTTTCAATTCTTCTGGCATTCGTTTACTAACAAGGGCTAGTTCAAAGGCATCAAACTCACCATCATTAATTTCTTCGCCAACACGGATAATTGATGCAAGCGATAACACTTTTCCAACAGCAGGTAGGGAATCAAGATAATCGTGAACGTGTTTTATCGTATCTACTCGCTCGGGTGTCAACCATGCCTGCGGCTGTTCTTCTTCAAAGCCACCAAACAAGGCATCCAAATCTTCAAAGTCATCTTCACTCTCTTCAGATTCATCCTCCCCCACATCTTCAAGATTCAACACAATGTCCAGAGGCGTTGTGCCGCCTAATTTTTCGTCTATCAAGCGTAAGCCCTGATAAATATCAGTATCTTTACTAAAATAATTAATAAAACTATTTTCTACTTCCAAACGAGTGATACCAAACACACTGACTACGGCAAGAATAAACGTCAAGATCAAAACCTTGTTCCCATGCCGCTCCGTTAGGTCGGCGAGTTTAGGCGTAAACTGGAACTCATCTCTGGCTCTGAGCTGCTCAGATGTTTTTGACATTAATATTAATAAGGCAGGAAACAGAATAAATGATGTCAGAAAGGTAACCGTTAATCCTATAGTCATCATCCAGCCAAAATCAATAACCGGTTTTATACCACTCACTACTAATGAACTGAACGCCATAATCGTTGTTAATGCAGTATAAAAACATGGCCAAACCATTTTACAGGCGGTCGTTAATACTAATTCATGCTGCGTGTAATCAGGGAAATCATTTCTTAACTGTCGATAACGAACAATTAAATGCACGTTCATAGACATGGTGATGATCAGCATCAGCGAGATAAAATTTGAAGAGATTACAGTTACATTCCAACCGACCATCCCAAGTAAGCCGAGCATCAATAAACCGGCATAAAAACAACTTAATAAAGGTAGCATGACCCATCTAAACTTACGAAAAATAATCGTCAACATACCTATGAGGAAAAGGAACACGCCAACACCAAAAATAATCAAATCATTCTTAATATAAGTAATCATGTCATCAGTAATCATAGACACGCCACCTAAGTTGAAATCTCCGTAGACACTATACTTTTTAAGTAATTGTCTTACCGTCTCAATATTCTCGTGATTAGTTTTATCAATTTCATTTTTCTGTGCGCTATATTCAACTAATATTTCTTCAAGTTTATCTTGTTCTTCTATTGTCAGGCCTTGATCCTTATCCTTAAACAAAAGTTCGTTTCTTTCTTTTTGTAATTCGCGAAACGCCGGATAATCTTTCAAATTTACCTGAATCGCTGTTGTCGTGCCGTCTTCGCTAATGTTTAATTCCCTGTATATTGGGCTGTTCAACATTTCTTGTTTAGCTTTTGCCAGATCGACATCACCGCCCTCAATAGTACGAACATTATCAGCAATATCTGATATAGAGCCTTCAACTTGCATTACCAAAGGCACATCAACCAAACTAATGACCGATTCAACCGGATCTAATTGTCGTAACTCATTACGTAAATTTGTTATTTGTTCCAGCGAAACTGAAGAAAATAAATCATCATTTGGCGTGAAGGTAATAAAAAGAAAATCTCTGGTAGCGTAACGTTCCACAATTTCACGAAATAACTCCAGATCTTTATCATCATCTAGTAATAGGGAATCTGCAGATGCATCAAGTTTAAAATCTTTCGTATGGACAGTAAAAAAAGCCAATACAGTTGCCATTAAAATGCAAACGACTATCGGTCTTTTTAAAACAGCCGCAATGTAAAAGTTTTTTATTAGATTTATCACTTTATTATTTTTTTAATTAAACAATCAAGCAGAACCAAGTTACATCTGCATTAAAATATTACTAGTAAATAGAATCGATAAACTACTATTGATAAATTACCTAACCTTCCAACAACTCAACCTTATAACCATCCGGATCTTCAACAAAGGCAATCACCGTGTCCCCACCTTGCATTGGTCCGGCTTCCCGAACAACATTACCGCCCATTTCTTTTATTTTGTCACATGTTTTATATACGTCGTCAACACCAATAGCGACATGTCCATATGCATTACCTAAATCATAAGATTCAGTATCCCAATTATGAGTTAATTCAAGTACCGCTGTATCAGACTCATCGCCATAACCTACAAACGCTAAAGTAAATTCATGCTCGGGGTATTCTTCCCTTCTCAACAACCTCATCCCCATAATATCCGTATAAAAATGAAGCGATTTTTCCAGATTACCGACTCTCAACATGGTATGCAAAACTCGCATTAGACTTCCTCGTCGCGATTAATCAACAGGCAATATAATACTGCCATCTATAATTTTTTGTATTGTTTCTGAAAATAAAACGTGTTCAAGCTTTAAAACCTTTGCTGCCAACGTTTTTGGAGTATCCCCAGCCGCTACAGTAACTGTTCGTTGTGCCAATATCGCACCTTTATCATACTCTCCGTCAACCAGATGAATCGTTACACCCGTTTCTTTTTCGCCAGCATCAATAACAGCTTTATGCACGTTCATGCCAAACATGCCCTGTCCCCCAAATTTCGGCAACAAGGACGGATGAATATTAATTATTCTACCTTTATAAGCCGACAATGTTTTCGGGCCTATCTTTTTCATAAAACCAGCCAATAAAACAAAATCGACATGGTGACTATCTAATGAATCCTTCATTGCTACATCAAGTAAATCCTCATCAGAATGGGTACGAGAATTAAGAGATGCCATGCTAATATTTTTTTCTTTAGCTAAAACCAAAGCCTGAGAATCAGGATTATTACTAATAACCAACTCAACTCCCGCTGACAAAGAACCTTGTTCACAGGCGTTGATAATAGCCATCATATTACTGCCGCGCCCGGAAACTAAAATAGCTAACTTATTCATCCCGTCTCTACTATAAATCCCAGCTGCTGTAATTGTTGTTTTGTTTCATGGCTCATCGTATTCGTTTGAATAATTTTATTTTTAAATTCACGTCTTACCGGGTAGTTCTTTCTCAAACTATCGAAATATGCCGCACGTTTAACATCATCTATGTTGTTTAAATTCATCAGTGCAATAGCATCACTCCTGACATCATAACTCTGCATTACCGCTAGTTGAATATCATCCTCATCAATAGCAATAATCTCCTGTTCAGGTTTTCTTAAAATAGCCTCTAGCGACTCATTATTTGTATAGTCGTTAAGCGCATCAAGCAACATTTCTGTCGCTTTAAGCTTTCCGTCAAAACTATAACCTGCAATATGTGGCGTCGCGATAAACGACTGTTGTAATAAATTAATATTTATTTCAGGCTCATTACACCAGACATCAAGAATCAATATAGCACTGGCATTTGCTTGTTTGAACGCCAATAATTCTGCTTCATCAATAACTTCTCCACGTGATGTATTTACAAGAATCACATCCGACTTTAATCCTTGCAGAAATTCTTTATTGACCAGTTTATTAGTGGGAAACTCACCATCTGACGTTAACGGCACATGCAGCGTAATGATATTGGCTTGCAAAATCTCTTCAAGCTCAACATAAGAATGATCCGAGGTCTGTTTGGCAAGAAGCGGATCATTTAATAAAGTCTTAATGCCGAGAGTCTCCATAAAACGTTTAACTCTGGAGCCCACCTGACCACAACCGATAATGCCGACTGTTTTTTCTGTTAAAGAAAAGTCCTGCTGTTCAGCCGCTACAAATAAACTACTCAATACATACTCGGCAACAGAACGGGCATTGCTACCCAAGGCGTAAGAAAAAGCGATATTGGATTTTTGCAGGTATTCAATATCGATGTGATCGATGCCACTGGTAGCAGAACCGACGAATTTAATTTTGGAACCTTTTAATAGCGACTCATTAACCTTGGTCACTGATCGGACCAAAAGGACATCAACGTTTTTAAGCATTTGCTGGTCGATAGTACGACCATCAACTAATTGAACATCACCGAATTTTGAAAATGCATCCTTAGCTAAAAGGATTTGCTGATCAGCAACTATTGATAGCGAAGACATGAAAACATGCCTTAAGGCATGTTATCTAATTCTGCGCCTTCCTTCTGCACTGGCATCAAATCTTCTTTCGAAATCCCCAATGCAATCGTTACCGGACTTGCGACGAATAATGAAGAATAAGTACCGATCAAAACACCAATAATTAATGCCGTCGCAAAACTATGAATGATTTCGCCGCCAAAGATAAATAACGCTACCAACACTAATAATGTTGTTAATGATGTCATAATCGTTCTGCTAAGTGTCTGGTTTAGAGAAAAATTGAATACTTCAACCGGCGTCGCTTCACGAATCTTTCGAAAATTTTCACGTACACGATCAAAAACAACAATGGTATCGTTCAGGGAATAACCGATAACAGCTAATAAAGCAGCCAAAACCGTCAGGTCGAAATCAAACTGCGTAACAGAAAAAATACCCAGCGTAATTAATACATCATGAACCAGTGCCATAATTGCACCAACCGAGAAACGTAACTGGAAACGCATCGCCACATAAATCAAAATGCCCATCAAGGCGTATATCATTGCCAGGCCACCATCATTTTTTAATTCTTCGCCTACCTGTGGACCAACAAACTCTATACGGCGCATCTCAATATTCTGACCCGTAGACTCAAGTACATTTAAGGTCTTAATACTAATATCTGCGGTGTTTAGTCCATCACTAGGCGGAATACGAATTAACACATCATTCGCGGAACCAAAGTATTGAACTACTGCGTTACTAAACTCTGAGTTAATCAATGCCTCACGTACTTGATTCAGGTCAACTGCCTCTGAATAACCCACTTCAACTAACGTTCCACCGGTAAAATCAATACCAAGATTTAAACCTTGAGTTGCCAATGAAGCGATAGACAAAATAAGTAAAATACTTGAGATGACGATAGTCACCTTGCGCTTACCCATAATGTCGAAATTAAATTTTGTTTGTGGCATTTCCATAATAGTTATCTCTGCTTAAAGCATTTATAAATTTTTAGATCTTTAGTTTCTCGAGGCGACGTCCGCCATAGATAAGGTTTACAAGGCCGCGTGTTACCATAATGGCAGTAAACATCGAAGAAATAATGCCAAGTGATAATGTCACAGCGAAACCTTTAACTGGGCCGGTACCAAAACTGAATAACACCAATGCTGCAATCAAAGTTGTAATATTTGAATCGGCAATGGTTGAAAATGCTTTTTCATAACCCGCATGAATACTGGCTTGAGGAGAATTACCATTTCGTATTTCTTCTCTTATGCGTTCAAAGATTAATACGTTCGCGTCAACGGCCATACCGACTGTTAATACAATACCGGCAATACCTGGCAAGGTTAGCGTTGCTTGTAATAGTGATAACATCGCAACTATCAAAACCAGATTTAACGCTAGCGCGACGTTTGCAACCAGACCAAAAACCTTGTAATAAATTGCCATAAAAATAAGTACAAATAAGAAACCTATTTTTACAGAATCAAAACCTTTAGCAATATTATCTTTTCCCAAACTTGGACCAACGGTACGTTCTTCAATAATATAAATTGGTGCGGCCAAAGCACCGGCACGTAATAACAGGGCTAAAGTACGTGCTTCCTTGGTTGAATCAAGACCAGTAATATGAAAACGTTTACCTAGCTGTTCCTGAATAACGGCCGAGTTAATAACTTCTTCGACAATCACTTTTTGCTGGATCAATTCGCCATCTTTCTTAACCGTCTCAATTTTATTTTCAATGAACACTACCGCAAGTCGTTTACCGACATTGTCACGTGTACCATGGCTCATTCTTTTTGCACCACGACCGTCTAATGTAATTGTGACATCGGGACCACCACTCAACGTATCTATACCTGAAGCTGCATCAATAATGGATTCACCGGTTAACATTACCTGTTTTCTTAGCAGAATAGGAAAACCACTTCGTTCTGTATAAAGTTTTGAACCTGCAGGGACACGACCATCAACAGCATCTTGTACGTCATGATCTTCATCAACTAGTCTAAATTCCAGTGTTGCTGTTGCACCCAAAATTTCTTTTGCTTTCGCTGTATCCTGGACACCTGGCAATTGCACAACAACTCGATTGAGTCCTTGTTGTTGTATTACAGGTTCAGCAACACCCAATTCGTTAACACGTTTTCTAAGAGTCGTAATGTTTTGTTGCAGGGCCAGCTTTTGAGTTTCAAGTACCACTTCTTCTCTCATGGCGACAACTAATTGCGCTTCATCACTACCCGATTCTGGAATCGTCACATCAAGAGCAGAAAAGTTTTTTTCAATTAACTTTTGGCCACTATCACGTTCATTCTCATCTTTAAAACGAATCAATAAACCAGCATTTGTTTTATTATGGGTAATTGTTTTGTAACGAATTTTATTTTCACGCATCTGGCTACGCATATCAGACATGTAGGCTTCATCAGCTTTGACAATTGCCGCCTCCATATCGACTTCCATCAGGAAGTGAACACCACCGCGAAGATCAAGACCGAGAAACATCGGCTCCGCGCCAAACTTTTGTAACCACTTCGGTGTCGCAGGAACCAGATTCAAGGCGACGGCATAATTCCTGCCTAATGATTCTTCTACCACCGATTGTGCTTTTAATTGTGTCTCAATATCACTAAATCGGATTATTAAATTGTCAACGCCAACCTCCATACCAGAATAAGCTATGTTTGCCTCTTCTAAGGCATTGCTGACTTGAAACTCGGTTAATTCGCTCACTTCTGAACGTGTGCTTGATACTTGTAATGCGGGCTCTTTATCGTAGATGTTGGGTAACGCAAATAAGAAACCAACAGCTATCAGAAACAGGATTAAACTATATCTCCAGAGGGAATAACGATTCATGAACTTAGCCTACTTAATTATTAATTTATTAGTGTAACTTTTAGAGTGTTTTCAACGTGCCCTTGGGCAGCACGGTAGAAACAGCGTTTTTCTGTATTTTCACTTCAATATCTTTTGCTATCTCTAATAGCACAAAGTTATCACCGACTTCTCTAATTTTTCCGAGCAAACCACCCGTTGTTGCGACCTCGTCACCCTTGCCTAATTCACTCACTAGCTGCTTATGTTGCTTCGCCTGCTTTATTTGCGGCCGAATCAGTAGAAAGTAAAAAACCGCAAATAATATAATTAGCGGCAGGAAACTGGCCAAGCCAGGTTCTTGTTGGGCAGGTGCCGCCCAGGCACTATTAATGAAAAAATCTAACATTGTTGAATACTCTGATTTTAAAAACGCGGCATTATGCCACAAAACTATACCAATTCAGCACTGATAACTCTGAAGTATTCCTAAAAATGTGCTTTTTTAAGAAATACTAATAAATTTAGTTGGGGTGACTAGCCAAAATTTCAAGATATCTATCTGGCTGAGCTAGGAGAATTCCAACATCTCACTTTGCAGTAATTGTTGAAATGTAGATTTTATGCTCTCGAGCATTTGCTCTTGAGCACCAATTTGCCTAAGTTGCGCCAATATATACTCAACACTGGCGCTGCCATTAACGTGCTGAAACAATGAGGCAAAACCCTCACTAAGTTCGGCAGTCTTCTGCTCAACTGTCGGTTCGCAACGTGACATATGACTGACATGGGCGCGAGCTACGAATAATCTCGGATCGTCATTCTCTAGTATTTTCCTGCGCCGCGAGGCCAATATTGGTTTTTTACTTATATTTCGCCAAAGGTCGCAATCTGATTCAGGACAAAATGAGCGCTTTAATTCTTCGTATGAAGCAGGAATGATTGCCGCACAAACATAAGGTGCCAATTTGATATTCTTCTCTGACCAGTCCTGATCAAGCTGTGGCGATTTGATATAAAGCTCACCATTTTCCAATACTTCACGTTTTAAAGAGGCGCTGGTCCAGGCCATACCCAATTCTGCTTCAAGTATCGCTGAAACTTTAGCTTGTTCATCTTCGGCAGCAAAAGAAAATGTATTTAAAGATTCACCTAAGCGCCTGCCAAAAAATGTTGCACGATCCACTATAACAGTTCTCATTGTTTCTACATCAACCAATCCTTTCAATACATCAAGACCATCATCCAAAGATGAAACAATACTGAAACTAACCGGGAAGGTGCGACAAAAATGAGACAATAAAAGATCTGCTCTAATTTTTGCGTCAAGTTCCAATGCATCAGGACGAACCACAGTAAAGTCATTGCGTTCTTTATCACTTAATTCATATTGATAAAGTGCAGCTATTGAATCTTTACAGAAATTCTCACGCACAGTGTTATCAAACAATAAATCGAATAATGCTCGTTCTTGTTCTTGATAACTCATCCGATTTTATCCAGACTTTCTACCAGCGATATACTGCTACTTTTATCCCGCACGATTTTTCGTATGCGTTCAAGTGTTGTTAAGACACTGCTTTCATTAACACCTTCGCATTCATAACAAACCGCTTTTACATTGGGGAGTCGGGGCAACATTGATTCCAGCATCTGCCATGTTTGGTCAACAATCGCACATTCATGTGCATCAACGTAAATTGGCCCGGTATCACCTTCTTTCAAACGGCCACCAGCAATATGTACTTCAACAACACGCTCACATGGCAATTCATCTATAGCTTCTAATACACTACGACCACTCGCCATTTCATAAGAAACCAAATGTCCCATATCAAGCAGAATTGCGCAGTCTGCTTGTTTCGCCAGACTGCCAAAGAATGAGAACAAAGGTAACGTACCTGTAATAAAGGTAACTGGCGGCGGCTCAACAGCGACCGGCACCGACACTTTCGCTTGCACTTCTTTTACCCTTTCAACTGCGAGTTGCAAAGAAGCTTGGTTAAACGGTGGCGGAATAAAATAACCTAATTGTGTGGAATAACCCGGACCTTCTTCCCAAAAACAATAAGCCACATCTTGTGCAAACCAGGAAGAGCCTACTGTCTCAATATGTTTCGATGTTGCTTCAAGCCATGCATTGGAATTTGGATAAGAACCACAAAAATTAATATAGGAAGGATGAAATAAGACAGGCGCACCTGCTGCTTTAATATTCTCGATTTCATCAATCACTTCATCAACATCAATCAGACCCGAATATTCGACAAAACTTGGACCACCTTTGGCACGAACTAAAGCAACCGGGTCCGGCTCGGAAGACAGGCTTAGACTCGCGCCTACACCTAAAGTGGGAAGTTGTTGAATGGAAGAATTCATTTAGCTATTGTTCTATGCTTGAGTAAAAGCATCAAGACATAAACTACGGGTATTTCCTAAAATGCACTATTTATGCGATAGCATCGTCAGTTCCGTGCTCAAATCCTCATGTATCAACTTATACACTGCGGTTCTGCGCGCGGTACTTTCTCGCTCTCTCATAAATATTACTATTTTTGAAAACACCCTAAAAAAATAATTAAAGAATTAATTTAGTACCGCGTTTTTCATAAAAATTGGCAATGAATTCATCCAACTCATTATCTGCAATAGCGTTACGTAAACCTTTCATTAAGTACTGATAATAATAAAGATTATGTATGGTATTTAATCGTGCACCCAAAATTTCATTAGTTTTATCGAGATGGTGCAAATATGCGCGAGAGTAATTTTCACAAGTATAACAAGCACAGTTTTCATCAATAGCTGACTGATCGTGTCGATGTGTTGCATTACGAATACGGATATCGCCTGCTTCAGTAAACAAATGACCATTTCGTGCATTTCGCGTGGGCATAACACAATCAAACATATCAATGCCGCGACGAACTGATTCAACCAGGTTTTCAGGTGTGCCGACACCCATTAAATAACGTGGTTTATCTTCAGGCATTCCAGACATGAGGTTATCAAGAACTTCCATCATTAATTCAATCGGCTCACCAACAGATAAACCACCAATAGCGTACCCATCAAAACCTATATCTTTAAGTCCATTTAGAGATTCTTCACGCAATGACCTATACATACCGCCCTGAACAATACCAAATAATGCGTTTTCATTGTTGCCATCTATTTGGCTGTGTGCCTCTTTTGATCGCTTTGCCCAACGCAAAGATAAACGCATGGAGTCCGCAGCTTCTTCTTCTGTTGCAGGATAGGGCGTGCATTCATCAAAGATCATAACAATGTCTGCGCCTAGTGTATGTTGTATTTGTATTGCTTCTTCCGGCCCCAAGAATACTTTGGAACCGTCAACCGGCGAACGAAAATGTGCGCCTTCTTCAGTAATCTTTCTTGATTCAGCCAGACTAAAAACCTGATAACCACCAGAGTCTGTCAAGATAGGTTTGTCCCAATGCATGAATGAATGTAAACCACCAAACTCTTTAATCACTTCGGTGCCGGGACGTAACATGAGATGAAACGTATTACCCAAAATAATCTCTGCGCCAATACCAACTAACTCTTCCGGCGTCATCGCCTTCACCGTGCCGTAAGTCCCTACAGGCATGAACGCAGGTGTTTCTATGGTGCCACGCGGAAAACCTATCTGCCCGCGCCGTGCATTTTTATCATTATTATTAAGTTTAAATTTCATAATTTATTTTCAATAAAACTTGACCGCCATGGATGGCGGAAATACTGGCTATGCAGGAGCAATAGCCAGTGCATTTTTATTTATTAGCATTGCATCGCCATAACTATAAAACCGGTATTTCTCTTTTATAGCATGTTGATAAGCATTCATTATATTTTCTTGTCCAGCAAAAGCACATACCAACATTAATAATGTTGACTCCGATAAATGAAAGTTAGTTAGCAACAAATCAACTACTTTAAATTTAAAGCCAGGGTAAATAAAGATATCAGTCTCGCCTTCAAAACTACTAAACTCACCATTTCTCGCTGCTGTTTCCAGACTTCTTACCACCGTCGTACCTACCGCAAGAACACGCCCGCCGTTTCGTTTTGTTTCGTTAATCTTTTCTACGACTTCCAACGGCACTCGCATATATTCACTATGCATTTGATGTTCATCAACATCATCAACACGAACGGGCTGAAATGTTCCGGCACCGACATGCAATGTTAGCTTTGTATTATCGATATCTTTATTTTTTAGTTCATCTAATAATTGCGTTGTAAAGTGCAAGCCTGCTGTTGGTGCAGCAACAGCACCTAGCTTATCGGAAAAAACGGTTTGATAACGTTCTTTGTCTGTAACTTCGTCTGCTCGATCTATATAAGGCGGTAATGGCATATGTCCGAAACGATCAATTATGTCAGCAAGTTGTTCCTCGCCACCATAATTCAGTAAAAACATATCGCCTTTACGACCCACCACTTCAAAGCTTGTATTTTCATCAAGCAACAACTGCGTTCCCGGCTTTGGTGATTTACTAGCGCGCAATTGAACTAATAAGGTTTTCTCATCACGAATACGCTCAAGCATTATTTCAACCTTGCCACCCGTTTGCTTCTTCGCAAATAAACGTGCAGGAATAACACGAGTATCGTTTAATACGATCAAATCACCCGGTTTTAAATAGTCTTCAATTTGTATGAATGTGGTATCCGTAATTCTGTTCTCAGACTCAAGACATAACAAGCGACTACTGTCGCGATCCTCATTCGGATATTGTGCTATTAGCTCTTCGGGGAGAACATAAGAAAAATCACTGGTTTTCATGCCGCGCGATGTTAGCAGAAAAATGCCTCAAAGTTTGACCCCAAGCATAGTTTCCCTATACTTGCCGCCTGCTTTGCTCATAGCCGGGGTGGCCTATATGGATATAGGTCGCAGAAAACGTCTGGAACAAGTTTTCGAGGCGGAATTGGTAGACGATGTGCACGACTGCATGGATGCAGGAGGTAGAACGAATCAGGAGACAGAGTCGAGGAGCCCGAATGCCGAGGCAGCCAAGATGGCGTGAACGGCGGGTAGACACATTATAGTTAGAGCACTCGCGCTGAACCAGCGCATTTAGAAATTAGCTTGAAAGTAAAAAGTATAAGTAGTTATAAATTGCCGGGGTGGCGGAATTGGTAGACGCGCCGGATTCAAAATCCGGTTTCTTCGGAAGTGCGAGTTCGATTCTCGCCCTCGGCACCACTCATTTGTCATCTGTCCGCTTCATGCAAAATTATCGAACGTATGCAACGATAGAAATAAAATGACAGATGGAGCCAGATAAGACAAACAAATGCCAGATACCATGAGCATGACGAAGTTTTTTCAGGTTATCCAGCACATAAAAAATGATGCCGACCGTGTAGGCAATTCCTCCTAGCGTCAACCAAACTACACCGGAAGAAGGGATGGCTGCCTGCAACTCAGAATAATTCAGCATACAAACCCAGCCCATAACCAGGTAGATCAACACCTGTAACCATTCAATACGTTTTTTAATAAAAATATCCAGTAATAAACCGATAACGGCCATTACCCATATCAGCACCAGCATGATCAGGCCGTTACTCTCACGTAGCGAAACCAGCATATAAGGTGTATAGGTTCCTGCTATTAACAGGTAAATAGAAACATGATCGAGTTTCTGAAATATTCTTTTAAGTTTGGGCGAATGAAAACTATGATACAAGGTGGACATGGTATACAGCAGAATTAACGTACAACCAAAAATAGTAAAGCTCACGATGAGCAGAAGGTTATGTTCCTGGATGCTGATGGTTAGAAGTGCACCAAAGCCTACCAGAGCCAGAACAGCGCCAACCAAATGGGTAATGCTATTTAGCTTTTCACCGTAGTACATTGTGCATCAGTCGAGAAAAAATAAATGGAATAATGAATTCATTGGGCACTTACACTACGCCATTACATCTGAGGAAAAAAGTTAAATTTATCTTGGTGAAAAATAAGTAACGCCCCTGTTAGAATGATTAATCTGGAAGTTTAGTTTCTAGAATTTTTCCGCCAACTTCATTAATTAACTTTTCTATTAATTTTGTCTGCTGCAAAAGTAATGCTTTTTCTATCGAACGCAAAACAATGTTCACGCCTAACTTGCCGCGTTTAAAATAAGGGTAACTACCAATGCTGACATCTTCGCATGTATTTTGAATCTCAGTCATACCTTTAGCCAATTTACTTTCAGTTAAATTGGTACAAACACTGGCAGTTAATATTGGCGGACCGCCAACCAATCGATCAATTAGATTATCAAACATAGCTTGCATGATGATAGGCACACCAGCCAAGACAAAAACATTATTGATCTGATAAGCAGGAGCACCGCTGACAGGATTATCAATGAGTGAGGCGCCTTCCGGTATATCTGCCATTTTCAAACGCGCTTCTGTTAATGTTCCGGGATCATAGTATCGCTCCATACAAGCTACCGCATCGGGGTTACGAAGTAACTTCGTATTAAAGGCTTTGGCTATTGATGCTGTTGTTATGTCATCGTGCGTTGGCCCGATACCGCCAGTAGTAAAAACATAATCATAATTTTCAGAATAGGCTTTAACCTTCTCGATGATTGTTGATTCGATATCTGCAATGACGATAACTTCAGCTAAAACGATGCCTAGCTTCTCAAGGTTTTTACCAATGTATGAAATATTTAGATCTTGTGTGCGGCCGGATAATATTTCATTGCCAATAATAATAACGCCAGCAGTTTTCTGTTTATTGTGATTATTCAAAATGTTGCTGTTGCTAGTCTATACAGGCAATTGCAATTATGACATCAAGGAAAGAAGTGCTTCATAACTTAACCAATGAGAGAGATGTTTCATTGGCTTAGTAAAGATAAGTATATTTAGGCTGCCTGTACCGGGATATGATCTTTTATACGGGTGATATTATTTTCTTCGTCTAGATAAACCAAAGTTGGTTTGAACTTACTAATCTCATTCTCATTTATTCTGCCATAAGCACAAATTATGACGCGGTCACCGGGATTAGCTTTATGAGCAGCAGCTCCATTTACAGAAAAAATACGTGAGTGTTCTTCTGCGCGAATCGCGTATGTCGTAAAACGCTCGCCATTGGTAATATTATAAATGTCGATCTGCTCATATTCATGTATCCCTGCTTTATCTAGCAGAGCACCATCTATAGCACAAGATCCATCGTAATCAATTTCAGCGTGTGTAATACATGCCTGATGAAATTTTGCTTTTAAAACCGTAATTTCCATAGTATTTGTAAGCTTTCAGAGTTCTAAAATGTGGATATTACCTGACATCGAGCAGAGGTCAATCATCAGAATGCGTTGCAACATTGTCGATCAAACGGGCTTTACCTAACCAGGCAGCTGCTATTACTACAAGTCTTTGATTTATAGGTTTTTTTAGCGTATCAGCATCACATATATTTAAATATTCGGGTTTGAAGCCAGCTTTTATTAATGTTGAAAACCCCTCTTGTTCGAGTTTTTCGTAATCTGTATCACCATTTTTGATAGCTAGCGCGATCTGACTGATACATTTATAGAGTATCGGTGCCTGCTGCCGTTCGCTCTCGCTCAAGTATTGATTACGCGAACTCATCGCCAGACCATCGGCTTCTCTTACTGTAGATGAACCTATAATTTCTATGGGCAGACACAGATTTTTAACCAGACTACGAATCACTAATAACTGCTGATAATCTTTATTACCAAATATCGCCAACTCCGGTTGCACTATATTAAATAACTTGGTGACAATAGTAGCGACACCTTTGAAATGTCCCGGACGATACGCTCCACAATAAATAGAATCCAGTTCAGGTACGATAACCTCAGCAGTGACTTTATTTCCGGCTGGATAGATTTCATTAACATCCGGCATAAAAAGTAAATCAACACCCAGGTCATCTAGTCGCTGCAAATCAGACTCTAGCGTCCGCGGATAACTATCAAAATCTTCACCTTCAACAAATTGAGTTGGGTTAACAAAAAGACTAACAACAACATAATCAGCGCACGCTTGTACTTGCTTGACTAACGATAAATGTCCCTCGTGTAAGTTGCCCATAGTAGGAACAAGGGCAATTCTTTTTTTTAAATGTCGGACAGAAGCGAGTTGCTCTCGCAACATCTTTATTTTTGAAATTTGTTCCATTACGTGAATGAATGTTCAGATGAGGGAAACGACTTATTTTTAACTTCCGTTACATACGCTTTTATTGCATCTGCAATTGAATCGTTTCCGACAAGAAAGTTTTTAGAAAATTTCAATTGTTTATCGGTTAAACCAAGCATGTCGTAGACAACCAATACCTGTGCATCACAATCAGAACCGGCACCTATTCCAATCACAGGAATATCCAGTAGTTGAGTTACGTCAGCGGCGACTGTTGCAGGGATACATTCAAGCACCAAACAAACAGCACCGGCTTTTTGTAATGCTAAAGCATCCTGTTTTAGTTTATTAACTGCTTCTTCCGTTTTTGCCTGAACATGATAACCACCAATCGTATTGATAGATTGCGGCATAAGCCCAAGGTGACCACATACAGGAGCACCTTTTTCTGTTATTAGTGCAACTGTTTCACAGATTTCTTCACCACCTTCTAACTTGACAACATCAGCACCACCTTCATCAATAAGACGTGTGGCATTTTCCAGTCCTAGCGCTGGTGATGTGTAACTATTTACTGGCATATCACTAACAACAATAGCGCGTTGGCATGCACTACTAACCAGGCGAGTATGATAAACCATGTCTGTCATGGTTACGTTCAAAGTTGTTTCTTCACCATGCAAAACCATACCAAGCGAATCACCAACTAATAATAAATCAACACCTGCTTCATCCTGAAGCCTGGCAAAACTCGCGTCATAGGAAGTCAAACAGGCAATCTTTTCGCCTGATGATTTCATTTGCTTTAATGTGTTAACTGTAATTTTTTCAGTCATGACTGTTTCGGGTTGAAGTAATGCTTGCCTGGCGCAAGTCGCTTGATGTGTTCAAGTAATAAACTATAGTCTCTGTCATTGCCGGACAGGTCAAAGTCATTTGTGTTTACAATAAGTAGAGGGGATGTTGAATAATAATAAAAGAACTCAATGTAAGCTTCCGATATTTTTTTAAGATAACTACGATTTATTAGTCGTTCGTAATCATGCCCCCGTTCGATAATTCGTTGCATTAATGTATCTATAGGCGCTTGTAGATAAATGACCAAATCCGGCACTGGCGCATCCAGAGTCAACCTGTCGTATACCTGATGATAGAGAGAGAGTTCATCATCATCTAAAGTAACTGAAGCAAATAATTTATCCTTCTCGATTAAAAAGTCTGAAACCTGAACTGGCTTAAACATATCCGTTTGCCGCAATGCTTCAATTTGCCTGGCACGTTGAAATAAAAAATATAACTGTGTTGGCAAGGCAACCGATTTTGGATCGGAATAAAAACGGGGAAGAAAAGGATTCTCTGCTGCAAGCTCCAACATTAATTCGGTATTAAATGTCTTGGCCAAACGTTTGGCCAGGGTTGTTTTACCAACGCCTATTGGCCCTTCAACAACGATATAATCCGGATGGTCTTTACTCATGACAAATAGTCAAACCATCTCGATCAATGTCTAATAAATCACTGATTATCCCCTTTCCGGGAATAACGCAGTCGCTATTAATTTCAGCTAATGGAACCAGAACAAATGAACGGTTCATCATTTCCGCATGAGGAATAGTTAAACGATCATTTTGAATTACTTCTTCTCCAAACATTAATATATCCAGATCCAGTGTTCTTGGCCCCCAATGTTCATTACGTACACGGCCATGTTCGTTTTCAATTACTTGTAACGCATCCAGTAATTCAAGCGCTTCCAGTTCAGTCTCTATTTGAACCACGGCATTAATATAATCATCCTGATCTTGTGGTCCTAGCGGCTTACTTTTATACAATGAAGATGCGCTTATCATACGTGTAGATTGTATCTTGCCAAGCGAGTGGATGGCAGTTGTTATATGTTGCCTGGGTGATTCGGTAGCGCTTCCCATGTTACTGCCCAGGCCAATAGTTGCGATGGTCATGAATCAGTAGAATTTTTATTTCTGCGATTTCGAGGTCTGCGACGAGAGCGGGGTTTATGATAACCGGATTTTATTTTGTCTTTACCCGCTAAAGGTTCATCTATTTGTTCCTGAGTCCAATAATCAACCAATTCTTTTAATGGCTCGCCTGCTTCAGCACGTAACAATAAAAAGTCATAAGCGGCTCGAAACTTTGGATGCATTAGAACTCGAAATGAACGCTTCCTGGTTCGTTTTAATCTGACTTGTAAAGACCAGATATCACGCGCCATATGAGTAAATCGTCTTGGCATGGAAAGACTTGATATTTGTTTTGAAATAACTGTGTCTCCCGCAAGTTGCACAGCTTCCATTTCAGACATCCCATTTCCAATATGATCATCAGCAATGGTTCGCATCGGCTCCCACAAAAATGCCGCTATTAAAAAAGCCGGCGTTACTGAATTTCCTTCACTCAAGCGTTGATCTGTATTTTTTAATGCCTGCATGATGAACGTATGCGGATAATCTTTCTCGTGTGTATCCAATATCTGATCCGTCTGCGGAAAGAGATACTTAAATAAATTGTAATGTCGTAATGACTCGAATGTTTGTAATGCGCAACCACCCATAAATAATTTCAGCATTTCTTCAAATAAACGAGCAGGCGGAATGTCTTCTAATAATTTTGCATATTGACCAATAGGTTTCTCTGCCTCGGGATGAATTCTCAAACCTAATTTTGATGAGAAACGAACCGCGCGAAGCATGCGCACTGGGTCTTCAATATAACGTTGTGATGGTTCACCAATTAACTTTAACTGGCCCGCTTCAAGATCTTTGACTCCACCAACATAATCAACAATAGAAAAGTCTTTTATATTGTAAAACAAGGCATTGATAGTGAAATCACGTCGCCAAACATCATCATCAATATCACCATAGACATTGTCACGTATAATCCGACCACCTTCGACATGACCCTCGCCCTGATCAGATACATGATGTGGTGCCCGAAAAGTGGACACTTCAATAATTTCATCGCCAAAACGAATATGCGCCAATCTGAAACGCCGTCCGATCAAACGACAATTACGAAACAATTCGCGAATTTGCTCTGGCTTGGCATCAGTGACCACATCAAAATCTTTAGGCTCTCTACCTAATAAAATATCCCGAACACCGCCACCAACGAGATATGCCTTATATTCTGCATTCTTTAAGCGATACAACACCTTCAAAGCACTTTCACTAATAGACGTACGGGAAATCGTATGTTGGTCGCGCGGAATAATCGTTGGCTCGACCCTTAATTGAGTAATATTTGAGGGCTTATCTGGCACTGTTATTTAAAAATAATATATTGTGGACACCATGTAGACTCCTATAATAGCGTAGTTCAAACACCTTTGCTCCCTTCGTCTAGTGGCCCAGGACGTTGCCCTCTCACGGCGAAAACAGGGGTTCGAGTCCCCTAGGGAGCACCATGAATAAAATAATCATATAAATTGAAAAGCGAATCTCAAAATACCTGTTCTTTTTTACGCCGTCTGGCTGCTATGTTTTATGACAGCTTGTTACTTGGCTCGGTATTTTTCTGCGCCACATTTATATTGATTTCGTTTATTGGAGATGGCGCTATTGAAAGCGGCAATTTACTCTATGACGTTTTTTTATTATTACTCGCCTATCTTTATTTTTGTTGGCATTGGGTGAGGAGTGGACAAACATTGGGCATGCGAAGCTGGCATGTTCTTGTTGTTGGTGAATCAAATACAAAGCTTAACTGGAAACAGGCATCGCTTAGATATGTTGCTTCATTATTATCATTGATTGTATTTGGCTTGGGTTTTGTCTGGGCCTTATTTGATAAAAGGAACAAAGCTTTGCACGACCATCTTTCTAAAACAAAATTAATTGTATATAAAAAAACCGAATAAATTTAGATATCTGCTTGATACAAAAAGCAGACCTTATTCCCTGTATAGGGATCTAAATAATAAAAGGTTTTACTAAAAAAATATTAAAGTCAGATTGTCATCAATGCTTTATATTTTAAAATGATCGATCTTGGATTTTAATTGTGACGCTAAATCAAAAAGTTCACAACTGATTGTGTTGGTTACCTGAATTCTATCTGAGCCTGTAATTAATTCTGTGTAACTGCCTTGTTTAAATGTAATCCGTTAGTCGGTCTTCGAACTCAATAATAAACCGATTGAGCGCGGGTTTCCAATTTCGGATGGGCATGGTCCATTTCTTTGAT
>Ga0209992_10001068_pt1 | contig 31383 bp, 36 predicted proteins | sample 2SBtaG_2_FD_182564 | JGI IMG/M metagenome (GOLD analysis project Ga0209992, IMG submission 182564) | Deep subsurface microbial communities from Kolumbo volcano to uncover new lineages of life (NeLLi) - 2SBTROV12_ACTIVE470 metaG (SPAdes)... | ecosystem: Environmental > Aquatic > Marine >... | reverse complement strand
TCTGGAAGAAAAAGCCTTCAAAAAAAGAAAAAGAATAAATAAAAGAAAAATTAAACCCCAAAACTGAAAATTAAATACTTACAACACTGTCTAAAGCTAATTTCCAACTATCTTTAGCCGCACCGTTGTATTTAATTAATATTATGAATGACTACCTAAATAGTGTGATAAAACAGTTCGAGTATTATAAATCACTTGCTGAAAAAACATTTGAACAATTACCAGAAGACAAACTATTCTGGAAATACAATAACGAAAGTAATAGCATTGGAATTCTTGTAAATCATATTTCTGGAAACATGCTTTCTAGATGGACAGATTTTTTGAATTCAGATGGCGAAAAAGAATGGCGTAATAGAGATAGTGAATTTGAAGATCTAATTAAGTCTAAGGAAGAATTACTTTCTAAATGGAACAATGCATGGAAATGTCTATTTGACACCTTAAAAAGCTTAAATGAAGATGATTTGAATAAAATTGTCTACATAAGAAATATGGGACATTCAGTAACTGAGGCAATTAATAGACAATTGGCGCATTATCCATACCATATTGGTCAAATTGTTTTTATCGGCAAAATGGCACAAAACAATGATTGGAATTCATTGTCAATACCAAAAGGAAAATCTTCAAGTTATAATGATGAGAAATTTTCTAAAGAAAAAAGAATTGTGCATTTTACGGATGATTTATAAATTTAACTAAATACAACACTGTCTAAAATGCATGCCCTAACCTACCCATACCAACGCACGACATTTTAGACGCACCGTTACCCTAGAAACAAATGGATTCAGAAGCAAATTATATAGATATAAACCGTCATTCCTGGAACAACAGAACGGATGCTCACATGAAATCGGAATTTTATGATCTTGAAGGATTTATGAATGGAAGAACTTCATTAAATGACATAGAATTAAACTTGCTTGGAGATTTAAATGGCAAATCAATTTTACATCTACAATGTCATTTTGGGCAAGACAGTATTTCATTAAGTAGACTTGGCGCTAAAGTCACTGGTGTTGATTTATCAGATAAAGCAATCAACAAAGCAAAACAAATAGCAAGAGATTTAAACACTAACACAAATTTTATATGTTGTGATATTTATGATTTGCCAAATCAGTTAGATGAACAGTTTGACATCATCTTCACAAGCTATGGTGTTATAGGATGGTTACCCGATTTAAACAAATGGGCAAAAATAATTTCTAGATTTTTAAAACCGAATGGACAATTTGTTTTTGTAGAGTTCCACCCTTTCGTATGGATGTTTGATAATAATTTTAAAAAAATAAAATATAATTATTTCAATTCTGGAGCAATAGTAGAAGTAGAAGAAGGCACATATGCAGATAAGTCTGCAGATATAAAGCAAGAATATGTAATGTGGAATCACAGCTTAAGTGAAGTAATAAATAGCTTAATCCAAAATGAACTTGAAATAAATTCTCTTGATGAATTTGACTATTCACCATATAATATCTTTGACAATAGTTTAAAAATTGAAGAAAAGAAATACAGAATAGAACATTTGGAAAACAAAATTCCTATGGTTTATTCAATAATAGCTACAAAAACAGCTAACACAGTCTAAACTAAATTATCTAACTTAGTTTAGACGCACCGTAATATGAATTAAATAATGTAAAATGGCTATAAGAAGAAGTAAAGAAAAATCATTACAATTTGACGGATCTATTGAAAATGCAAAAGAAAAATGTTTAGATGCATTAAATGGTGGTGGATTTAAAAAAATTGAAAGCAATGACTCATTAAATCAAATAATTGGAAAATTTAATAATTTCTTTGTAGTAGGTAAAATTGAAATCATACTTTCTAAAACAGATAATGGAATTAATATTGATTTAAAATCAACTGCTAATGCAGATAATATTTGGGCTCTTTTCTCTTCACCAAATGACAGAATAATGAAAGGGTTTACAGATAATTTTAAATAAAATGACTAACACTGTTTAAAGCCCATTTCCAACTACCTTTAGACGCAACGTTCGTGCTAATTCAAAAACATGAGAAATAAATTAACACCTATCATTCCAATGCTAATAATTATTGGTATGGTTGCTTGTAATAACAGTCCCAAGGTTGATCAAAATAACTCAAATCCTTATTCGCAAGTAGCTAATGTGAAACTTGATAGTGGTCAAATCGCAGATGAATTCAGTTGGGATATAACAAATAGCGAAAAAGGTGAACCTTATTTTGAAAAGTATTCTTTGATAAAATTCACCTATCAAGGACAAGAGTACACTATGGACACTCTGTATTCTAGAGTATCTCCATGTAATTTTCTCGATAGAGGAATTGGAGAACCATGCAGCAACTTAAAAACTCCAGATGTTATAGGAGCATATTTTGGAGCAGATGCAGGTCTATTTTGCTATGGGCAAATAATGGACAAAGGAGACTCCTTACAATATAGACTCTGGTGCGAGGCCGAGGAAGATGAAGAAACAAACAGTGAAACTGTTTTAACTACCTTTAAAAAGAAAAGTGCCAACAATCCCAAGATCAATGAAACAGATAAATATACCGGAAACTATACATCGCAAGATGAAGCCTGTGATATTAAAATTTCAGTGGAGAAGAGTGATATACTATATAAATACCAACTAACTACCGCCACTTTAAAAAACTCAGGAAATCTCAAAATTGATACGGTTAAAAACAATGTGTATTTTCTCTTTACAAACTTGAATTCTCAATCTGAGGGTTATACATTAGAAGCACAAGTAAATGATGATGAATTAATTATACAGAACTACGGAAATGCCATGAACCAATACCATCACATTAAAGATTGTGATGTGAAATATATACACCTTAACAAAGAAAAAATAAACTAGCTCCAACAAGGTGTAAGCTTAAAAAATGAATAAAATATTGAATATATCACATAAGTTAATGAATATTGCTCCCAATTCTAGGCTAATGTATTTATTAATTTTACCACCATTTTACAGTCTTTGGCTTTGGGGTATTTTAAATACAGTTATTCCAAGAAGCAACATTAAAAGAGTAATTTCAACAATATTTATAATTATTGCAGTTGCTATTAATTTATTTTTCATTTCATATCCATATTTACTAATTAACAAATCCCCAATTTTAGAAAATGATAATTTTAAATTAGCTCTAATAATCGTGGGCTTTTTATTGTCGATATTTATTTTAATACTTTCCAGGTATTCACTTAAATATGAAGAAAATTTATTGAATCAAAAAAACAATGAATCTATATCAATCATTGATTATTTTGTAAGATATTTTTTAATAATTAATTGGATTATGGGTATATGGAGTTTGCAAAATATTGTAAATAAATATGAAATAAAAAAACCAACACCTAACACTGTCTAAAGCCAATTTCCAACTACCTTTAGCCACAACCTTGTAGAAAATTAGAATTGGATTGAGATTATCATATCAAATAGTATTTAATTGGATTGTCTTTTTTCTTTATGTTATTCTGATCATTTTAATACTTCAAGGAAAAGTTACGTTCGGTCATGGGCTCGGAGACTTGTTCTATTTGATCTTTATTTCATTAACCGGATTAATTCAATTAATAATTAATCTGACCATTGCTAACCCTAAAAAAAATGGATTTAAAAAGAAGAATTTTATCATAGGGATTGTTTTTATGATCATCTTAATCCTATTTGGCATGAAATTCACCGTTGGTCGTGGACCGGAAATGAAATGGAATGGAAAAGTATTTGTAGAATTAAATAAGATAAATCACAAACTTTCTACAACACCAGATAAGGAAGAAATCACATAATTTCCTTTCTCATTTCGCTGCATTTTGTTTCTCCAATAATTCGGCATAAACTTTCGCGAAATTTTGTTTCAACTTCTTCGCTTCGCGAACTGATGGGTTGCTGGCCGTTAGGGTCATCAAAAACTGAGCAGGACTAACCTTTAGAATAGAAGCAAGGGAAAACCACCGAAACCCAACACCAATATTTGTATCTATACTGCGTGTTTGATGCCAGAAAAACGGTGGATTATATAAAACATCTCCAGGCTCAAGAATCACAGTCCATCCGTCTGCTTTTTTAAAATTACCTTCCGGTTTCTCGCCACTTGCTTGACTCCTAAAAAAAACAGATCTATCTACAAGAGGGTTAAGTAAAGGAGAATTTTTATTGCTATAAATCCACCATTGTTTTCTTCCATGAATTTGAATAAATAAATTTGAACCAATTGCACAATGCATTTGTGTAGATGTACCTGCACCTCCCATAAATAATTGGTGCTTTATACTACCCTTTGCACGATTATTTGCAGCAGACATCAACCAATCAACATCCAAATCCTTTAAAAGCTCTGGGTGTTGGTCCAGAATTGGTAGTAATCTTGCATAATCATTTCCTCCGTTATTCATGGCTTCGACAAACTCGGAAAGTGAAACAGTTTTAGTTTCTTTTCCCTCTGTATATGCTAAATTCCTACTTTCAATTGCTGCATCAAATAATATAACGGGATCTTCGGGGTATTGTTTTGCAAAAAACTCAGGATTCCATTTTTTGTATAGTGGCCAAGAGGAAGCTACGTTTTTTAGTACGACAGGCTTCGATTTTTTTCGATAGTTTTTAATAAAATCTTTAACGTTTAACCCTTCAATGACTGGAACAGGAATATGGTTTTCTCCATTTTCTCCCAGCCCTCCTAGTTCTTCAGGAATTTTTGCAGATAATGAATCGCTTAATTCACTCCTTAATTGCTTTACTTTATTATTTGAAGCGAAAAAATGTTCAGCAAGCCAAAGCATAGAATAGTGATAACGATCGAATCGTGTGATTTTATCCCTAAATTTCTCTTTTCTATTTTCTTCAACAGCACTCAAAACAATATTTTAATACTTATAATATAATCAATAATTTAGTAATTATTGGTGATGTCGATTAAAACTTAAATTGCTTATACGTCTCATTCTAAAAAGTTGATCTAAAATACAATAACATAGATTTTGGTTAAAATACAGATTAAAGTGATTTTAAAAATAGCTATAATTGGAATACATGAGCAAGATCAATCAAATAAGCCATTTATGAACTCCAACAGTATCTAAACTAAATTAATATCTTAGTTTAGCCATACCGTTATATACAACTAACTCTTTACCCATCAAAAGTGACAAACAAGTAATTAAACGGTATGTTTTTTGCATCAATCATAAAAACACACGAAATGAAAACTTATTATTTTTTAACTCTACTAATAATATTTGTATGTGCTAATTCCTCATATACTCAGGACATCAAAATCAAAAAAAATGTAGTGTATAGTGACAATTTAGATTATCTAACCTATAGGAGTGATTTAAATGGTACTACTTTTAGTGATTTGGAGGGAAATGAACTTTTCTTTCTTTCTTATCACCCTAAAACAGAGACAACCGCAGCTTATAATAAAGTTATTTTTCTAAAAGAAAAAAAAATAATGACGAATATGAACTTAGTTTTGACAAGAAAGGCCTTGATTAAAACACTTATTGAAAATAAGGCATTAATAAATGGCAAACTAAACGAAGATGGAATTGATATATTTATCTTGAAATTCCATGAGCAAATTCCTATCTTTCAAAAAATTGTTATTGAAAAGGAATAAAATACACATAACAAAGTCTAAACTGCATTAAAACATATACTATCAATAAACAAACTAAATTATATAACATAGTATGGACGATATTCGTGACTACTCTATATGATTAAAATTAGATCCTTATTAATATTATTTATTTGTCTATCTGTTCAATTCAACACATCTGCTCAGTCTTATATTAAATACCCTCAAAATCCAGTTATTGACACCTTAAACACTACCAATCCAAATGAATTCTGGACAAGATGGAAAACAGATCCATGTGTAATTCATTGGGGGAATGATAGTCTTAGAATGTATTATGGAACTAATAATTATGGTGTACAGACGCAAATTAGAACCGCTGTTTCTTTAGATGGAAATAATTGGATAGAAAAAACAGATTATCCTGTCCTCAATACTGGTCCAGCAGGTAGTTGGGACGAATTAGATGTCGAAACACCTGGAGTTATCTATGTCATTTCAAATCCAGACTCTATGAAGTACTTGCTTTATTACTCAGCAAGTCAACATGATACAACAATTTTAGACACTTTAAATCAAGGGCTTTATCCAATTGAAATCTATCAAATAGGACTAGCCTATTCAAGCGATGGCGTGAATTTTACAAAATATAATGACCCCACAAATGACATAAACCCTCTTTATCAAAATAGTGACCCTGTAATCGGTATACCCTCTACTACAGGAGGATTGCCAGACACAATAAATTACTTATTTAGTTCTGTTGCTGAACCTTCGCTTTTTTATGATTCGATTACTAGTACTTTTAAAATATGGTATATTGGATTAGGCTGTTCAAATCCAAATTGTAGTGGGGTTTCAGACTTTAGATATAGAATTCTATATTCTGAGTCAATAGATGGAATTAATTGGTCTTCACCCATTCTTGCTCTAGACATAGGTAATAGTGGCGATTTTGATAGTAAATTAATATATGCTCCCTATGTTATAAAAATGGAAAATGAATATTGGATGTTTTATGGCGGAAACACATATTCATCTGGCACATTCCCTTTTTTCTCACAAAAAATTGGACTAGCTATTTCTGTAGATGGAATTAATTTCACCAAAATTGGAAATAATCCTATCATAACAAATGGTCCAAATGGCTCATGGGATCAATTAGGAACTAATTATCCATCGGCTATTATTTATAAAGATACTTTGAGGGTTTATTATAGTGGAATGCAAGATTCACTATTTAACTTTAATCCAAATATTGGCTACTTTTATCTTGATTCAAATCTTACAAACGGTTTACTGAGTGAAAATTTTAATTGTATTGAATTAACCTTATTTCCTAACCCTACAACTAATACTATTTTCATTAAGTCATATTCTTCTTTATTTGATCATATAAAAATATTTAATCAAACTAGTGCCCTTCTAATTGAAAAATCATTCATGCCAACTAACTTATATCAAGTGAATACATCAACTTTAGAAAACGGGATATATATTGTAAATGCATATTATAAAGATGAAAATATTAGCACTTTAAAAATGATAATTACTGATTACAATAAAAAGTAACACCAACGATGACCTATAAATTACATAATCTAATATTAATCTCTTTTATCATTACAAGTTGTAACACTAATGAAACTAATAATAATACACAAGAATTAGAAAATCCTGCTTTAATGAATGACACCACCCCTAAAGTAACTGGAATTGGAGGTGTTTTCTTTAAATCTAAAGATCCTCAAGCAGTAAAAGAATGGTATGGTAATAACTTAGGTCTTGCCATTAATGAATACGGATCACCTTTTGAATTCAGAAACACACATCGTCCAGATGAAATTAATTACCTCAGCTGGAGCCCCATTGAAGATTCAACCAATTATTTCGACCCTTCGAAAAAAGAGTTCATGATCAATTACAGAGTTCAGAATATTGATGCTTTAGTAGAAAAATTAAAAAAAAATGGAGTGACCATAGTTGACGGAATAACAGCATATGAATATGGAAAGTTTGTTCATATAATGGATCTGGAAGGAAATAAAATTGAATTATGGGAACCCATTGATAGCTTTTTTACCAAAATGGGAGGAGAAACAACAAAGTAATAACTTAAGAAAAACTAATTAAACAAAACAATCCCTAAAAGAAATCGAACAATTTTAATTCCTAAAAGCTTAAAAAAAAGCACTAACTTGTTTAATAAACCCCTAATAATGAAAAGCATCTGTAGTTTCTATTTACTATTCCTAAATTTCAATATTGTAATACATTCTAATTAACAATGAATTGCATACCGAATTCTAACTGGTTTCTACCTATTTCTAAATTATATACTGTTTTTCCCTAATATATACATAGATTTAATGAGTACTTATTTTAATAGCATCATAGGTTTTACAAAAAGAATGATCTCATTTCATCGATTATTTCACATCCTCTTGATATTTATGATTACAGACCATTCATTTTCTCAAGATACGTTAGTATTACAGCCAGACAGTTTTTGTGGGAAGGATGCTTTAATTAGAAGCTTATCTCCTAACACGAATTACAGTAACAATGTCGATTTCAATGCCCATGCATGGACCAATTCTGGAACTCCTGTAACCCATAGAAGTTTAATTGAATTTGACCTTTCTGCCATTCCATTAAATTCAACAATAATTGGAGCTTATTTATCTTTATATTCTTATAATTCTACAGTTATTGGTACCCATTCTACATTAAGCGGTTCAAATGAAGCTGTTCTACAACAAATTACAAATGGCTGGAACGAAAACACATTGACTTGGGGGAATCAACCACCAACTACAACAGTCAATCAAGTGATATTACCCCAAAGTACTAGTGCCATACAAGATTATTTAAATATAGATGTTACTGCCATGATCCAGGACATGATCAACAATCCTACTACAGGACATGGTTTTTTATTTAAACTCACTAATGAGCAATATTATAGAAGAATGTTATTCGCTTCAAGTGACAACCCAGACCCTAATCTTCATCCTAAAATAGAGATCATTTATTCCTCAACTGGAACGGTTACTCAGAACTCATTGAATCTGGGCAATGATACGATACTTTGTCCAAATGATAGTTTTCTATTAGATGCATCAATACTAGGTGCCACTTATTTGTGGCAAGATGGATCTGTAAATTCTACTTTTAATGTTACACAACAAGGAACCTACTGGGTAGAGGTTTCTACTTGTTCAATGGTATTTTATGACACCATTAATGTAAATTATTTCTTGCCTCAAAATCTTAATTTAGGTAACGATACGACTCTTTGCCAGGGAGCATCCATTTTATTAGATGCCACTACTCTTAATGCAACTTATTTATGGCAGGATGGATCTACTAATCCTACATACAATGTTTCTCAACAAGGGAGCTATTGGGTAGAATTGACAGTTAATAATTGTAGCACTACAGACACTATCAATATAACTATCGATCCATTACCCGCTATTAATCTTGGTAATGACACGCTTATATGCCAAGGGGATAGTTTAATTCTTGATGCCACACTTACAAATGCTTCCTACCTATGGCAAGACAATTCTATTAATTCAACTTTCAATGTAACACAGCAAGGAACCTATTGGGTGGAATTAATGGTTAACAATTGTAGTTCGACAGATTCTATAAACATAGGTTTTGTAACAATGCCCGTTATAGATCTAGGTGTAGACACTACTCTTTGCCAAGGCGAATTACTTATAATAGATGCCTTCTACCCTAACGCCAGCTATTTATGGCAAGATGGTTCAGGCAATCCAAACTATAGCGTTACTCAAAATGGTTCTTACTGGTTAGAATTTACACTTAATGGATGTATTGAAACAGATACAATTAACATTAACTATATTTCTGTCCCAAATTTTGATTTAGGGAACGACACTACTATTTGTGAAGGAGAAGCTATAGTACTAGATGCTACTCTTTCTAATGTTTCCTATTTATGGCAAGATGGTTCAGATAATCCAACACTAGCAATATATGAACAAGGAACCTATTCATTGGCTATAAGTAATCAATGCGGAACAACTACAGAGTCTATGAATCTATCAATTGATGAGTGTGGTTGTTATGTATATCTTCCCAATGTATTTACTCCAGATAATAATGGAGTTAATGATACTTTCTATCCTAAATTTGAATGTGATTTCAATAAATACGAGTTATTGATCTTTAATAGGTGGGGTGGATTGATCTTTCAAACAAATAACCAATACCAACATTGGGATGGAAGCTACAAAGGGGGGCTTGTACCTACAGGAGTATATGTATATTTGTTAAAATATACTTTTAACGATAATAGCTATCATCAAAAAACAGGTCATGTAACTTTGATGAAATAATTACCTATATGGAGGGAAAGATAATTGGAGTAGGATTTCAGAAAACTGGCACTTCCTCTTTAAGAGAAGCTTTAAAGGTTATGGACTACAAAGTAAAAGATTGTTGTCCCAGAGCATTGATTCCAATTTTAAAAGGAAATTACAATAAAGTACTCCGGATTCTGAAAAATTTTGATGCACTAGAAGACACTCCTTGGTATATGATCTATAAAGAACTCGATGAATTGATACCTGGGTCAAAATTTATTTTAACCATTAGAGATGAGGAATCATGGTACAAAAGTGTAAATAGACATATTGGAGACCTAAGAAGTCCCGAGCATGAATGGATCTATGGAAAGGGAAAAGGATTACCTAAAGACGATAAAGCTAATACCATAAAGATTTACAACAATCACAATAAGGAGGTAATCGAATATTTTAAAGACAGACCGAATGATCTTTTGGTCATTGATTTTACAAAAGGTGACAAATGGGATAAATTATGTGCATTTCTAGAAAAAGACGTTCCACAAACACCTTTTCCTCATTACAATAAAGGAAAAAGTAAAGTAAAAAAAGGGTTCGACCTAAAACAATCATTTCGAATGAACAGGAAACAATTTAAAAATTATTGTAAGATAAAATACATTGACTTTATGGGATATTGGTGAAAATTTAAAACAAATTAACAACTCTAACTTTAGTAACTTAAGCAAATTGTATAACTTGCTAGGGTATTTTACTTAGAACTAATAATATGAAAAACCTATACGTCTTACTTAGTCTGATCTTTCTACCCTTCTTATCTAATTCACAACAAACCATTAGTGGCACTATTATGCATGATAATATTCAAAGAGAATATTTTCTTTATGTACCAGCTTCTTATGATGGCAATACTGCTGTACCATTGGTCTTCTGTTTTCATGGATATGGAAGTAATGCTTCTATGAACATGACCTATACCAATTTTACAGGAATTGCAGATACTGCAGGTTTTATTGTAGTACATCCACAAGGCACCTTATTACAAGGAACATCTCATTGGAATGTAGGTGGATGGACTTTAGGAAGTACAATAGATGATGTTGGATTTACCAATCTTCTATTAGACTCCATTTCCAATGCCTACAATATTAATTCAAGCAGAGTATACAGCACAGGAATGTCTAATGGTGGCTACATGAGCTTTCTTCTCGCATGTCAATCAAGTGATAAATTTGCTGCAGTAGCATCAGTTACAGGCTCTATGACACCACAAACTTACAATGCTTGTAATCCACTCCACCCTACTCCCATTTTACAGATTCATGGTGATGCTGATGCAACTGTACCATATACAGGTGATCCATTATGGACAAAATCTATAGATGATGTAATGTCTTATTGGGTTAATTATAATAATTGTAACACCACACCCACAATTAGCAATATGCCTGACATCAATACAGGTGACAATAGCACTGTTGAGTATTATGTATATGATGGAGGCGATAATGGTACTACAGCCGAACATTTTAAAGTATTGGGAGGTGATCATGATTGGCCAGGAGTATGGGGAAATATGGACATTAATGCTAGTATTGAGGTTTGGAAATTCTTTGCTAAATATGATATTAATGGACTAATGTCTACAGAAGAATTGATCAATAAATCTCCCTTGTTCAAAATCTACCCTAATCCAACCAGCTCTTTTATTACCATAGAAAATGATTTTTCTTCTGCCATTAAATATGAAATCAGCTCAATTACTGGTAAGATTGTTCAAAGAGGTATCATTAATTCTAATTCACAGCAGCTGGACTTAACTGACCTAGCTTCTGATATTTATTATATTACCATTGACAATATCACACAGAAACTCATATTAAACAAATAATTGATCGTTTGTTCTTAAAGCATGTAAATTAGATAACTATCTTTAGAGCAACACCTCCAATTATGAGTAACAAAAAAGTATTGATCATCACCTATTACTGGCCTCCAAGTGGAGGTGCTGGTGTTCAACGCTGGTTAAAATTTGTAAAATACTTACCTCAACATGGATGGGATCCTATCGTCTATACTACTGAAAATGGTGAATATCCTGTTTTGGATCATCAATTAATTAAAGAAATACCTGAGAACATTGAAGTTATTAAAACCCCAATCTGGGAGCCTTATGGTTTGTATAAAAAGCTATCTGGACGAAAACAAAATGACAATATCAACAGTGGATTTCTATCTGAAAACAAAAAAAGGTCAAAATTAATAGAGAGTATTAGTGTTTGGGTAAGAGGAAATTTATTCATACCAGACGCTAGAAAATTTTGGATAAAACCATCAGTAAAATTTCTATCTAATTACCTAAAGGAGAACAAGGTAGATGCAATTATATCATCTGGACCACCGCATTCTATGCATTTAATTGCCCTAGCATTAAAAAAGAAATTCAACATTCCATGGATTGCAGATTTCAGGGACCCTTGGACCAATATAGATTATTACCAAGACCTTAAGCTTAGCAAAAGATCGGATCAAAAACACAAAAAGTTAGAGAAAAATGTGCTCTTAAATGCAGATATAACATTATCGGTAGGAAAAACATTAGCAAAAGAGCTTCAGGCATTGGGAAGTAACAATGTACAGATCATTGAAAATGGATATGACCCAGAAGATTTCAATTTAAAGGAATCTACATTGGATGAAAAGTTTACCATTGCACATATAGGCTCATTCACGCCATCAAGAAATCATCCTATACTTTGGGAATCTATCAAAGAGCTAATTAAAGAAAATAAAGAATTTGCCGATCATTTACAATTAAAGCTCATTGGCAAGATCGATTACTCAGTAAAAGAATCTATTGAAGAAAATAGTCTTTCGGAATATGTGAACTTTATGGCTTATCTTCCACACGATCAAGTAATCAAAGAACAATCCTCATCCCATGTACTGCTTTTAATGGTAAACAACACTCCTAATGCAAAAGGAATTGTTACAGGAAAAGTATTTGAATACATGGCTTCATCTAGACCTATTCTTGTTATTGGGCCTAAAGATGGAGATCTTGCTCAGATCATCAATGAAAGTAATACGGGTATCGTATGTGATTATAATGAAAAACAAAAACTCAAATCCACTCTCCTAGAACTTTATCATCAAAAAATTAAATTAGCACAAACAATAGAGAAATATTCAAGAACCCAGCTTACTCAAAAACTAAGTAAATTGCTTAATGATATAATTTGAACTACTTTAAAAACCCTCATTTCAATGATGAATAAAAATAAGCCTATATTTTATTTTCTATTTCTTACATCTTTTATTTTCATCAGTAATTTTTGTTTCTCCCAAAATGAACTAAAAGCTGTTGTTCTCGACAAAGAAACCAATGAACCTTTAATTGGGGCCAATGTTTTATTGAAAAACACTAAAAACGGAGCCATCACATATCTAGAAGGCCATGTTACACTCAAAAATATTTCAGATGGCAATCAAGTATTCATCATTTCATTTATTGGTTATCAAACCAATGAGCTTAACCTTGAATTTCCACTCAAACAGAAGGAAAGAATCACCATTTACTTAACACCAACTGAAACTGAAATTGACGAGATCATTATTGAAGCAACAAGGGCAAATAAATCAGTTGCCAATCTACCTACAAGAACTGAAGTGCTAACAGAAGAGATCGATGAGGCTGCATCTATGGAACCTAGTAAAATTGCACATTTAATCACGCACAGTACTGGTATTCAGGTACAAACTACCTCTGCATCATCCAACGGGGCTGTAGTAAGGATCCAAGGGCTCAATGGACGCTACACTCAAATGCTGAAAGACGGATTTCCACTTTATGGAGGGTTTTCAGGAAGCTTGGATGTATTACAGATACCTCCACTCGACCTTAGACAAGTGGAATATATCAAAGGTTCTGCTTCAACCTTATATGGAGGCGGAGCTATTGGTGGACTGATCAATTTATTGACAAAAAAAGCCACCAAAGATGAAACACTGCTCCATATTAATTTCTCACATATAGGCGCCAAAGACTTCAACTCATTTGTATCCCGAAAATTCGGAAAATTTGGTTTTACCAATCTCGCTTCCATGCATCTCCACTCCCCTTACGACCCTGATGATGATGGATTTTCTGATGTTCCAGAAGTTACTAAATTCAATTTCAATCCAAAGCTCTTTTATTATCCAGACAGTAAAACAGAATTGTATTTAGGTGCAACTATTACAAAGGAGAGCAGATTAGGTGGTGATATGAATGTATTTGAACCTATAATACAATATAATTGGTATTATGATCAGCAAAAAAGCAATCGCTATACAACTCAATTTTCTGCCAAAAGACAATTTTCTAAACACAGCTCAATCTCACTTAAAAATAGCGTAAGCTTGTTCGATCGTCATATAGTCATTAATTCAGGTTACTCATATCCTCGTCCTACCGTTAAATTCAGGTTTGCAGGATCACAGCTTAATAGCTTTAGTGAGTTGAATTTTAAATACAATAAAAAAGCACATGACCTTACCCTTGGATTGAATGCGATATCCGAAAAATTTTCTGAAAATGATGGTCTTAACCCTATGCTCAATATTCCTTTAAGAGATCAACAATACACCACCTATGGTGTTTTTCTAAATCACCTTTGGGATGTTTCTGCAAAATTCGCCTTAGAAACTGGACTTAGAACTGACTATGTATTAGCCAACACATTAAATACAGAGAATGATGGAGAAACCTTTATCCTACCAAGAATTAGCGCACTTTATAAGCTCAATACCCATTTTAGCTTTCGACTTGGTGGTGGAATGGGATATAGAATGCCAACTATCTTCAATGAAGAAGCAGAACCTTATGGTTACAGAGGAATAGTACCTATTGATTTTGAAAATTTACAAGCAGAAAGGTCCTATGGAGGAAATTTAGATCTCAAATACCAAACAACATTCGGTTCGGATAATGTTTTATTGACAATCAATCAAATGTTCTTCTACAACCTTATCGACAATCCCATTAGACTTAATATGCATGTAGATGAGGGAGGTTGGGACCCTAACAACTTTGATCCTTATATTACATTTGATGGATACTACACAAATACAGGAGGCACACTGAACAGTCAGGGATTCGAAACGCAGATCAAGCTAACTGTTTGGAAATTTACCTGGTTCTTTGGCTACACCTATACAGATGCGTTTTTACAAAATGGAAGCACATCTTCCACCCTTAATCTAACTCCTAAGCATAGTATTAAAGGAGATCTTCTTTTTGTTGTAGATAATAAATGGAGAATTGGATGGGATTATGAATATAAATCCGAACAAGTAATAGGCTCCTATGGTTATGAAACTCCATCATTATTCACAACAGGTATAGTAGTAGAAAGAACCCTAGCAAATTTTGTGATATTCCTCAATGCAGAGAATTTCACAGATACAAGACAAACAGCATATGGAGACATTACCACTGGACCTTTTTTGGGAGTTGACGGAATAGGAACTCCTCAATTTACAGAAATATGGGCCCCATTAGATGGATTCTTTTTTAATGCAGGGCTTAAAATAAAATTATAAACATGAAATACACATCTGAAATTGTAATTAACCTTCCAAGAGAAAAAGTAATTGAATTATTTGATAACAAAGCTAATTTAACACATTGGCAAGAAGGCTTACAAAGCTTTGAGCACCTTAGTGGAGAGCCTGGGAGCATAGGTGCAAAGTCCATCCTCAAATACAAAATGGGAAAAAGAAATATCGAAATGACAGAAACCATTCTTAAAAAAGAATTACCAAATTTTGATTTTCTTTATGAAGCAAAAGGAGTTTGGAATGAAGTAAAGAATTCATTTTCTGAGATTGATCAAAATCAGACTAAATGGACCATTGAAAATGATTTTAGAGGAAAAGGCATGATGGCTGTTATGATTTTCTTAATACCAAGTATGTTTAAAAAGCAAACAATGAAATTCATGAAAAGTTTTAAATATTTTGCTGAAAAATCTTAAATAAATTATTTTCAAGTTAAAAAAATTGTTTCCTTTATTTTAATAACTGACAATGAAACTCCTATAATGAAAAAAATATTGGTTTTCTTAAACTTAATTATGGCTTTTCAATTGATTATAAGCTGCGACAGCCTTGAAGAGAAAGACAATGATGTATCTTCAAATCAAATGACAGACCCTGCTGAAAGAGGTAAATACTTGGTAACAATCATGGATTGTAATATATGCCATTCACCTAAAATATTCAATGAAAAAGGATTTGAATTTGATGAAAATCGAATCCTTTCAGGTTTCCCTTCAGATGCTAAGCTACCTGCTTACGACTCAAGTAATTTTGTTCCAGGAAATTGGGTGCTATTTCATCCAGAATTTACATCAGTCCTAGGCCCATGGGGAATTTCATTTTCATCTAACCTAACTCCCCACGAAACAGGTATAGGAAATTGGACTTTTGAACAATTTAAAGTAGCCATGACACAGGGAAAACACAAAGGGATGGAAAATGGAAGACCTTTATTGCCTCCTATGCCATGGGAATCTTTTCAATCTTTAACAGATGAAGACCTAAAATCAATTTATTCTTATTTACAAACTATATCTCCAGTAGATAATATTGTTCCTGAACCAGTTCCACCACCTAATAGATAATATTATAATGTTGGTTTATTGTACATATTGCTCATCTAAAAAAAATAGATCATCTCACATATTGCCTGCCATAAAAAGGTACAAAAGCAATAGAATATCTGCAATTTACAAAACAGCATTTTCACAAAATATCCCTATGCTAATTTTATCAGGAAAACATGGTCTATTAAACACCCAAACACCCATCCACTTTTACAACTACCTTTTAAAAGCTGATGATGTAGATGAGCATGCTGAAAAAGTAGCTGAGCAATTAAGAGGATTTGGAATTAAAGAAATTGCATTTTTTACAAGATCAACGGAAAGGGATCCTAATATTTCTCCTTATTTAGACTGCATGGCAAAAGCAGCTGACTCATTGTCATTGAAAATTAATTTCATTCAAATAACTTAAATTATATCCTTAATTTTACACTCATTCTATCAATTTAAGTAGTAATAATTGGAAAATACAACACCTAAAAGAATCAACAAATTTTTGAGTGAAGCAGGTTACTGTTCAAGAAGAGAGGCAGACAAGCTTATTGAGCAAGGCAGGGTAACCATTAATGATCAAGTACCTGAATTAGGAACTAAAATTATTGCTGGTGATATTGTAAAAGTTGATGGAAGAGTTGTTGCAGACCAGAAAGACAGCCATGTATACATTGCCTTTAACAAACCTATTGGAATTGTATGCACAACAGATACAAGGGTTGAAAAAGACAACATCATAGATTATATTAATTTTCCCAAGCGCATCTTCCCTATTGGCAGATTAGATAAATCTAGTGAAGGGCTGATTTTTTTAACGAGTGATGGAGACATAGTCAATAAAATACTTAGAGCTAGAAATCAGCATGAAAAAGAATACCTTGTTAGAGTAAACAAGCCCATTGACAATGAATTTATAAAAAGAATGGCTAATGGAATTCCCATTTTGGATACGATAACTAGAAAATGTAAGGTTCAACAGCTCAATAAATTTGAATTCAATATCATATTAACTCAGGGACTTAATAGGCAAATAAGAAGAATGTGTGAGTTTCTAGATTATAGAGTAGTTACTCTAAAAAGAATCAGGATCATGAATATCCATTTAGATACACCTTTAGGAGAATGGCGATTTTTTACAGATGAAGAATTTAAAGAATTAAATAAATTAATAGAGACCTCTACAAAAACTCATATAGATGACACAACAAATGAATAATCTTCTATTTTCTATTAAAGATGGAATTTATTTTAATGTAATATTTATTGTCTTCATAAAACATTAATTTAGCTTCAATGTCAAGTATATTAAGTATATCTAATCTCGTAAAAAAATACCCTTCACTATTTGCAGTAAGTAATCTTTCTCTAGAAGTTGAAAAAGGGAGTGTCTATGGTATACTTGGACCTAATGGGAGTGGTAAAACTACTACACTAGGGGTTATATTAGGTGTAATTAATCAAACATCTGGAAGCTATTCTTGGTTTGATAATAAAAATATAGCTGAAAGCAGAAAAGAAATAGGATCGTTATTAGAAACCCCCAATTTTTATCATTACATGTCTGCCTGGGACAATCTACGAATAACTGCAAAAATTAAAAATGTTCCAGAGACTGATATACAAAGAGTCGCATCATTAGTAGAATTAGATCAAAGATTAACAGATAAGTTCAGAACTTTCTCATTAGGAATGAAACAACGATTAGCAATTGGTGCAGCGTTATTAGGAAATCCTAAAGTACTTGTTCTAGATGAACCAACAAATGGTCTAGATCCTCAGGGCATTGTTGAAATAAGAGAGCTGATAAGAAAAATTTCAAAAGAAGGTGTTACTATACTATTAGCTAGTCATGCATTAGATGAAGTAGAAAAGGTTTGTTCACATGTTTGTGTAATTAAAAATGGGAAACAACTTTTCCAAGGCAATGTCAATGAGGTATTAAGTGGTGAAAATATGATCGAATTATCAGCTGATAATATGGAAAATTTAAAATCGACTTTATCAACTTTCCCAACTGTCATAGACATTAAAGAAGAGAATAATAAATTAACAGTAAAATTAAATGATGCTGGTCAACCTATAGAGTTGAACAAACACCTGGTGAAAAATGGAATTATAGTCAATCATTTTGTAATAAGAACAAAAAACTTAGAAGAATTTTTCCTAGAAACAACAAGCTAATGAAGCAATTAATTGAAATAGAGCTTATAAAACTTAAGGCAAATAGATCTGTATGGATCATGGCAGCTATATATGCTTTAATTTCTATTTATATTGTTGGTCAAACTTCATCGCTAGGAAGTTCAACTTCTGCTTTAGGAGCTTCAGACCCTTTAAGTTTTCCTATGATTTGGATGACTGGAACCTATATGTCAAGCTTTTTAGTTTTTTTTCCTGCTATATTAATTATCCTAAATTCAGGCAATGAATTTAATTTTAAAACATCTAGACAACACATCATTGATGGATTAAGCAGAGATCAATTTATTCTATTAAAATTTGTAACAATATTAATAATAGCTGTCACACTCACACTTTTCATTTTTATTTTATGTTTACTGATAGGATTAACGGCTGAAAATGACCTTGCTTTTGGAGAACAGTTCTCCTATATAATTGGTTATTTTATTTACTTAGTAGGCGTAATGAGCTTTGCTCAATTAATTGTATTTATTTTTAAAAGAACTGGAGTGTCAATAGGGGTATTTGTTGGCTATTATTTTTGTCTTGAGCCTATTCTTTATTGGTCTGTTTTTCATAACTCAGATGCAAAATTCTATTTACCCATTGAAACATTCGATAATTTACTTTTTAGTCCTTTAAAAGACAATATAGATAATCTTAATTTAGGCTTTAATAACCTTAGCTATTCTTTAGATTGGTCAAACGCTTTTATTGCCCTTATCTATATTGCTATTTATCTTCTAATTATAAGAACTATTTTTAAATCAAGAGATCTCTAATTGTTTTAATTGAAATTAAGATTAGCACGTCATACCAATCAACTTCAAAAAATTAAATCTTTCTACATAGATGTACTAGGTTTTGAGCTAATTGGCGAATTTAATGATCATGATAATTACAATGGTATCTTCCTTTCAAAGGATAATTCAGAATGGCATTTAGAATTTACTGAATCAAGTATTCAAGCAAATCATAAATTTGATGAAGATGATCTTATGGTATTTTATGCTGACTCCATTAAAGAGTTGAATTTGATTAAAAGAACCTTAACTAATAAAGGAGTTAATAAAATCAAAGCCCAAAATCCATATTGGAACAGGAATGGTTTTATGTTAAAAGATCCCGATGGATATCGAATAGTATTTTCTGTTAGAAACAATCATTAAAGTTGTACCTAAATTAAAATTTGTAATTCTATTAATGTGATTAGAATTACATTAGTATTTATTGTAGCTATTTATGGTTGTTCAACGATGCCTAAAGGGAAAGGTAAAAGTATTTCTGAAGGAAAAGTCAATAATGGTAGCCTTAGTAATGGAAGAAAATTCCCTTATAAAGGAGAGAATTACAAATACTTTTCACCACTCTCCTACTCTTTGTTAAACAGAGCATGGGTTCATGCTAAAGTATTGGACATCTCGCTTCAATCCTATAAGGTTTGTGAGCAAAACTATCCTGAAAGGAAATTTTTATTGATGGAGTGTTCGGAAAGAAATGGTGGAAAAATGTTTCCCCACAGAACCCATCAGAATGGAACTTCAATAGATTTTGGCACTCCCTTATTGAAAAATGGAAAACCCTATCATTTCCATCACCATTTTGGAATATCTCATTACCTAATGAAATTCGATAAGCAAGGAATATCCAAATTAAACAAGCAAGTCACAATAGATTTTGAAACCATGGCAAATCATCTACTTATTCTAGAGAAAATAGCCAGAAAAAATAGAATGTACATTAAAAAAGTAATATTTAAATTAGATCTTAAAGATGATCTTTTCAAATCTAGGTCGGGAAGAAAACTAAAGCGAAGTGGCATCTATTTTGCAAGAAAACTACCTAAGCTAATAGATGAAGTCCATGACGACCATTATCATGTAGATTTTGGTTTTCTTAAATAAGTTATGTATCTATACCTTAGAAGAAATTTATTGAACTTAACATATATGAAAACTACTCTTTCAACTATTATTTTTTTAATTACATCACCCTTCTATTTTAGTCAAATCACTTATGAAAAAAGAATTGAATTTGAATTAAAAGATGGATACTACAATGAACGAATTACTGAATTTAAAGAACATGGGTTTCTCATGAACTCAAAAAAAATTCAAACTATAAATAATGAAACTGAATGGAAGTATGATTTGTACAACACTAACTTAGAACAGGTTAAAACTAAAAAGCTGCTACTTAATAAAAGATATTTTAAAAATGAAACATTTTCTGACAATGAAAGACTCTACACATTATTTACTAACAAAAAGGGAGAATACCAGCTTATTACAATAAATGCTTCTAATTTAGAAGAAATACAAGTAAGTGGATTGATACCTAAAAAATCCTATGTAAAATCCATGGCTGTTTTAGGCGAAATTGCTTATTTAAAAACTACCATTAAAAAAGCTCCCTTTTTATTTGCTATCAACTGGAAGACTGGAGAGAAAAACTTAATACCTATCTCTATTAAAGACTATAGTTCTAAAGATATATCCTTAATGAATTTTCAAATCCTTAATGAATCCAACGAAATATTCCTATATGTAAAAGCACTTATTAAAAAAAAGGAATCTGATATTTATGTGATTCGTTTAAATGACAAAGGCGAAAAAGTAGAGGTCTTTAATTTCACAAATGATATTGAGAAGAACATAATAGACATTTCAGCATCAAAGATAAGTGACAACAAATACATCTTCAACGGCACCTATTCATCAAAATTTACAGGAATGTCTGAGGGGTTATTCTTTAGTCAAGCCCATAAAAATAATATCGATTATATTAAATTCTATAATTTTCTAGACCTTGAAAATTTCCTCTCTTATTTACCAGAAAGAAAACAAAAAAAAATCGAAAAGAAAAAAGGAAAAAAAGAGAAAAGGGGAAAAGAATTGAGTTTCAATTATCGTATAGCAGCTCATGGACTGATCCAGCTAAACGATGGATATCTTTTTTTAGGTGAAGCTTACTACCCCACTTACAGAATGGAACCTTATCAAACTACTGTAAATGGTGTAACCACTACTCAATACAGACAAGTTTTTGATGGCTATCAATACACTCATGCTATTTTAGGAAAATTCGATAAAAAAGGTGAATTAATATGGGATCAGATCTTTGAGCTCTTTGGTGCTTATAAACCATTTTATGTAAAGAGATTTATCTCAATTGCAGAGCAAAAACAAAACTCTATTAATTTGGTCTTTTCAAGCAGAAATAGAATTTATTCAAAATCCTTTGATTTTAATGGCTCTGTTCTGAAAGAAAAAGAATCCGATAAAATAGAAACCAATTTTTCTGGTGATAAAACAAAAGGCACCTTTTCAAATATTGATTTCTGGTATGACAAATACTTTCTTGCTTATGGTAGCCAGAAAATTATCAATAAAGAAAAAGAGAACAATGTAAAAAGGAAGAGGAAAGTCTATTTTATAAGTAAAATTAAATATGAATAAAAGCTTTATTTAAGACTCTTTCTGAATTTGAAGAAAAAAAGCAATGCTAATAACCCAAAAGCACCTGTATATACCCACCATACAGACCAATTATCTTCTTCTATTTCCTTATTCATGATTAATGATTGCTCTTCATTCTGCTCCGCCTGAATAGCTTCAAATTCTTGATCATAAAGATTCCATATCTCTTTAACAATAGAATCAGGTAATTGTTTAAAGCTATGCAGCTGGTAAGTGATTGAATCTGGTCTTAAAAGCTGTCTTTCGAGCCATTTTTGTTCATCTACTAAATTATTTATATGTACTAATTTTTCCCTTACATAATTCACATTTCCAGGATCATAATAAGTAACTGCAAAAGCGGAATCTGCATCGATCTTTGCATGGATCCATCTGATCTCATTATTTCTTACAGAATCAAACCAGAGTTCTGCAGACTGTATCTCATATTTCAGAGCTGATTCCAAATATTTCATCTTGTATGCATGAGGACCTCTTCTTCTCATTCTGTCTAGCCATTCTTGAGGCCTATTCCTCATTATGCGTTCTGGGTGATGTGCTCTTTCTCTAGCTTCATCAGCTTTTTTTCTATAAGCTTTCGAAGTTTTTTCATCTTTAGATTCATAACTAGCCTTTAAATAAGCACGGGCACCTAAATGTCCACTACCACTATAATCATCTGTTTCTAAAAGAAGATCGGATAAAACTTCAAGTAATACTGGATGTCTATACTGACCAAAATGCATCATTCCTGAAATACCTTTTATTGCTTCAGCAATTTTTTCTGGAGAGGATTTACCATTAAACTGATGTTCTTTTAAATAATGATAAAAATTATTTTCCCTGTTATTAACTGCTAAGGGTAATGAAAGCACCTTATTGGTATCTAATTTTTCCAATACATAATCTACTAGGTGTTTCTGATATACTTCTCTTCCAAAATGAGCATCAGGATTGATCTCTATGGCTTTTTCAATATAGCTAACCCCTGTTCTAAAATCACCATTATGAATATAGAAAGTCCCTATATTAGCATAGGTTTCATATAAACCCGGTTCAATTGAATCCTTGATCTGCATGGTTCTTATTGCCTTCTCATGTTGTCCTGTCTTATCATAAGCTACACCTAGATCATCATATAATTCCAAGCTATCTGGATGATCATGAAGTTGAAGTTTTCTATCAATAATACGCCAATGATAAAATTCCTGAGAATGTCTTAAAAATTTACCTACTATCAATTCATGAATATTGGGAAATTTCTTTTTCTCCATGGCAATAGTATCATAATCCCACCCACATGCTAATATGATAGGCACAATTATTATACTAGTAATTATAAATTCTTTAAGTCTCATGCTATTAAAATTTGATTAACTAATATTAGTATTCTATAAAATACTAATAGCTAAAATAGCTACACAAATATTAAAAAATACCTATTACTTCTTGTGACAAAAAAACTATTTTATTGTAAATAATTGAAAATTTTAAGTTAAACAATTTGTAAAACCAATAACTTTTATACTATGTTTGCAACTTATTATAATTATTACAACAATGAATAAAGGCACAGTAAAATTCTTTAACTCAACCAAAGGTTTTGGATTTATTAAAGAAGACGAATCAAATGAAGAACATTTTGTACACGTTTCTGGTTTAATTGATGAAATTAAAGATGGAGATGCAGTAGAATTTGAATTAAAAGAAGGTAAAAAAGGATTAAACGCAGTAAACGTTAAAGTTGTTTAATCTTCTATTTAATTGTTCTTAAAGCCTGTTTATACAGGCTTTTTTTTTGCATTAATAATTAAAATGGAGATACTTTTCATAAGTTTCATAGCTTTTATAGCCTCTATTCTAACTTTTTTTTCTGGATTTGGGCTTGGCACAATTTTAATGCCTGTTTTTGCTATTTTCTTTCCTGTTGAAATTGCCATTGCTCTTACTGGGATTGTTCATTTATTAAATAATCTGTTCAAAATTTCAATTGTAGGCAAGTTTGCATCCTGGAAAATTGTTTTTCAATTTGGAATGCCTGCAATTATTGGTGCTTTAATAGGAGCAGGAATTTTAATCTATTTTTCTAGTAATTCTATTTTGGCAAGTTATCAATTAGGCAATATAGAATGTGAGATAACTCCAATAAAGCTCATCATCTCAATTATCATCTTATTTTTTGCCATTTTGGAGCTACTTCCCTTTTTTCAAAATCTTGAATTTTCCAAAAACAAATTATTAGCTGGAGGATTAATCAGTGGTTTTTTTGGTGGTCTATCTGGCCATCAAGGAGCATTGCGAAGTGCTTTTTTAATAAAATGCGGTCTTACAAAAGAGAGCTTTATTGCTACAGGAGTAATTATAGCATCTATTGTTGATGTTTCCAGGATCTCTATTTATTTCACTAAATACAGTCAATTCGATATTGAGAACAATGCATTATTGCTTATTTCTGCTGTAATAGCTGCTTTTTCCGGAGCAATCCTTGGAAGACAATTATTAAAAAAAGTAACCATAAAACAAGTGAATATTTTAGTTACTATAATGCTAATTTTACTATCTACACTAATGGGATTAGGCATTATTTAATCCTTTCAAAAATGTATATTAAAGTTATTAAACACACCTTTAATTAGTAACTTTAATACATGGAAGAAAAAAACAATAAAAAAGATAGCTTTTATACTTATATAGGAAGCATGGTATTTGTTGGCTGTATGTTTATAGGTGGTGGTATAGGTACCCTTATGGATAAAACTGCTGCTGGTTGGCAAATAGGAATGGGTCTTGGTTTTATAGCTTTGGGAGTTATATGGGCATATTATCGAAATAAAAAATAAATTATCTAGGTAACCCCTTAATTCAATCAATTTGGTAATATTTAGTAACTTTATAGAGAATTAATTCTCTTATAGATGATAAAAAAAATATTACTTTTTCTAATTATCTACCTTCTATTTTCACCTGTTAACCTCAGCGCTCAGCAGTGCGCAGTCTTCTACGATGATTTTGAAAGCAATAGTATTTTAGCTCATTGGACTGGTGCTACTAATTCTTTTTATTCTACTAATATCGATATTGCATCTGGCACTTACTCTCTAGAGACCAACATGAACTCTGCCTTCCCATTAACACTTTATGATGGCATGGAAGTTAATTTCACTTCATCTCAGCCATCTACAATTTCTTATTGGATTAAAACTAACAACACATCTACTACTGGTGCAGCAACAATCATTATTGGAGATGTTAATACTTATAGTGGAGGCAATACTGGAATGTATTTCGTTAATTATTTCAATGGAAGCTTAAGGATCATAGGAAATACAACTTATTTACATGCCGCCAGTAACAATGCATGGTATTTTGTAGAATATAAAAATATTGACTGGTTTTCACAATCCTCCGATCTTTATATAGACGGACAGCTTATCACTTCAAATTTTGGATTTAGAAATTACTTTGCAAGTATTTCTAAAATTATTCTTTCCAACGGAACCTTTAATGCAAATGGAACCACCTATTCTGCATGGGATGACATATACATTGGAGGTTCAATTACAACTACTTATGTAAATGACACAATATGTAGTGGTACAGACTATACTTATCCAGATGGAACAACTCAACAAGATATTACAGCCTCAACTACAGATACAAGTATAATTACAGCAGCTAATTTTTGTGATAGTATTATAATTACATCTTTAACAGTTAACCAGGTAGATACTTCCGTTTCACAAAACAGCACATTACTTACTGCTAATAATTCTGGTGCATCCTTCTATCAATGGGTTGATTGTGATAATAATTTCACTTTATTACCCAGTCAAAATAACACATCATTTACAGCTACTAATAATGGAACCTATGCAGTAATAATCACAGAAAATAATTGTATCGACACATCCAGCTGTTACTTGGTAAATACTGTAGGAACTCACTTTATTTCTTCTAACAACTTGATTTTATTTCCCAATCCTTCTAAGGACCTTATCAATATTAGATTTGTAAAATCATATCAAAATATAAATCTCACAATTAATGATTTAAATGGCAGATTAATCAGCTCAATTGAAAAACACGATTGTGATTTCATTAAAATAGAGCTCAATGAAACACCTGGCATTTATTTTTTGAATATTAATACTGATGGGTCTAATCAAAGACACAAATTTGTTATTCATTAAATTACTCTATAAATGATTGATAGAAACAAGACCATAGGGGTACTTGGAGGAATGGGTCCAGAAGCATCTTCAACTTTATACAGGAAGATCATTAAATATTCTCAAAATGAATACAATGCCATTCAGGATTGCGATTATCCTCCTATTATAATTAATAGCCTTACCCTTTTTGGATTTGATGAAACTGGAATTACTGATCATGAGCTTGTGAAGTCTCAATTAATTGAAGGGGTACAGCAATTAGAAAAAGCAGGAAGTGATCTTATAATTATAGGATGTAATACGGTCCATTGCTATTTTGATGATATGCAAAATGCTGTGAATGTGCCAATATTTAACATTATTGAAGAAACTAAAAAGCAAGTACTTGATTTTGGATATAAAAAAATAGGTCTATTTGCTTCAGAAAGCACCAATCAGCTTCAGCTCTATCAAAAGAGTTTTAAAGAAACTGGCATAGAGGTGATCTCAGCCAATGAAGAACAACAAAAAGTACTTAATTTGGTGATCAAACATGTAATGGCTGGAAAAAGAGAAAATACTGAAGATATCATCTTTTTAAAAGACATTGCAAGAGACCTTGTGAATAAAGGTGCAGAAGCCATTGTAATGGGTTGTACAGAAATCCCATTGGCTATCAATCAATCATATACAGATATTAAACTATTTGACACAATAGAAATAATTGTTCAAAGTGCAGTAGATTATTCATTAAATAAAAACTAAAATCATGCTAAACAAAACCACCCTTACTTTCTTTATTGCCTTATCTGTTGGATTATGGGCAGGTCTTTCATTTCCTTTATTTTCTGATGATAAAGGAACCTTTATAGAAGAATTACAAAAATCCGGTAACATTATTGGAGGATTAGTTGGAGGTGCTGTTGGATCTATTACCATGTATTTTTTAAGTAAAAAGAAAAAACCTTAAAATCTTTGTATCTTTTTATAATTAAGTTATTCTAAAATAAAAACTTAATTATGATCAGAAATATAGCTTCCCTATTTATAGGTACAATCCTAGCAATAGGATATGTATTTAAATTCATGCATTGGCCAGGAGCTGCTGCTATAATTTGCACCTCCCTTATTGGTATGGTTATTTTATTAATAGATTTTATCGTTCAGAACAGTAGTCCAAAACTCTTATCCAGAAAGCTTTTTACTGGATTATTAGGAGGTATTTATGTTCTTGGAGTTTTATTTAAAATAATGCATTATAAAGGGGCCGATATATTATTAGTAGCATCAATTATTGGCTTATCAATTGTGTTAATTGAATTTGCCTATAGTTTAAGAAAAACTTTAAATGCTATTTTACCATTACTTTTTTCTATTACCCTGTTTTTTATACTTTTTAAGATCCTGCATTGGCCAAAGCCACCTTATGTTCTTTATGGTTCTTATTTTGCTTTTTCAATTTTGGTTCCGGTTCTCTTATTTTCAACAGGATTTAAGTTAAAAACTACTAACAAATCTTTAAGTAATCATTTTTCAATGATTGGTTCACTATCCTTCACCCTCTTAATATTTGAGGTGATTAATAAAGCAACCCAATTGGATAAAATTGACTGGATTTCACTGAATCATATAATGATCATATCCCTTATTTTATTTGCATGCCTTGTGTTTACAATTTCAAAAACATTACAGATTCAGCAATTAAAAGATCAGTTTAAAAATGATTATCAGCTTTTGCAATGTCTTAAAGGGATATACCTAATTATATTGGTTTTATTTACTCTTGTTAAGGCAAATTAAACTGGAGCCGGAGGAACAGAATTAATTCAATAATACCAATTACACCGTATTTAAATATACTTTTATTAAACTTTAAAAGACTAATTATCAATTATTTAAATTAAAATATATTAATTTATAATATACGTTTAATGTAAAATATGATTTCAATCAAGACTACATTTCAAATACATTTGTGATATGAAAAAAATTATTACAATTTTATTATTAGCTCCAATGTTAGTCTTTAGTCAAGAAAATAAGGAAAACAAATTTATAGAGCTTAATATTGGAATAGCAGCGATTGATGGATATGACTTCAATGATGCTTTCCCTGGTGCAAGTATTTTATTTGGTCAAACAAGACAAATCACAGATAATGGCATTTTTGAATATCAAGTAGGAATTGCAGCTCCTAGTATTTTAACTGGGAAAGTGGCTGTTGGTTATGGAAACCTAAAAAACAACATAGCATTAGCAGTTCGACCATGGCCTCTATTAATCGGACCACAAGCTAAAATTGGAAATTTCACTTTTAGTTTTGAAGTAGGAACTAATCAGGAAATTAGCTTTGATGCTGGTTTTATTTCAACCATAGCATATAGATGGACTATTGGAGGAAAAAAGAAAAAGAAAAGTGAAATTGAAGTTATTAACGAAGATTAAATGAATAACTAGGTGGAGCCGGAGGGACAGATCTCGAACACCTTCTTGAGAGATTTGATGAAAATAATTGTAATAAACAATTAAGTTTTCTATTTTAGATAGAATGTCTGAAATTAAAAATTGGAAATGGATATCTGTTTTATCAATATGTGCTATTATAGGTTTTAAAAATTATAATGCTAACAAAAAGAAAATTAAACCTGAAATAAATCCTATTTATAAACCTTCTATTACTCCTAATTACACTCCAATTACAATACCTACTAACTCACCAAAATCTATAGCTCCTAAAACTCCTGGATTATCTGTAACTACTAAAAATCTTAATTATAAAACATATACTCCTTCGAAATCAATAACTATTCCCATGCCAGATAATGATCCTCCGAAGTTTAGTAAACCATTTCCATCAAATGCTCCGATCGATCTAGTTGAGCCTATAAATCCAGATTTTCACAAATAAAAAACTTCCATAAATCAAATCGTGGAGCCAAGAGGGTTTATTTACCCAATGGAAGATCAACAGCTGATTTCACCTCAGTCATTACAAACGAGCTTTGCACCCTAGCTATATTCTTGATATTGGCCAGCTTATTGGCAATAAAATATTGATAGACATCCATGTCTTCTACAGAAATTTTAATAAGGTAATCGTACATTCCTGCTATGTGATAACAGGCAATTACTTCATTAAAATCCTTTATATCTTTCTCGAACTGAACTAAATAAGCAGCCTGATGCTCTTTTAAAGAAATATTACAAAATGCCAATAAGTTTAATCCAATTTTTTTTCTGTCCAGAATGGCTTTGTAGGATTTAATATACCCTTCTCTTTCAAGCCTTTTTATTCGTTCATATACTGGTGTTGTTGTTAAATTCAATTGACTGGCAATCTCTTTAAATGTAATTTTCCCATCATTTTGAAGTAGGGCTAGTATTAATTTATCGGTTGAGTCGATCATAACTTTAGATTAATTTTCTTATTTATTAGTTAAAAACACGTCATAAAAGTAGTTTTTTCTTTATATAAACACAAATTAAGATTATATTTCTAATTTAAGAATATATAAAAGAACTTATTTCTTTATTGGATATCTTTGTAGCATGAATAAAGATAAAATGCACCCAGAAAGCTTAATGATGTCTCATGGCTATGATCCTGAGCTGTCAGAAGGAGCCGTTAAATGTCCAGTATTTCAAACTTCTACTTTTGTTTTTAAAACTGCAGAAGAAGGTAAGTCATTCTTTGAGGTCGCCTATGGAATTAGGGATAAAAAGCCCATGGAAGAGCTGGGGCTGATTTATAGCCGTATCAACAATCCCAATCTTGAGATTTTGGAAAATAGACTTTGTCTTTGGGACAAGGCAGATGATTGTGCTGTATTTGAAAGTGGTATGTCTGCTATAAGCACAGTGCTTTTAGAATTCCTTAACCCAGGTGATCTATTGGTATATAGTAATCCTACTTATGGTGGAACTGATCATTTTATTCAGCATTTTTTAAATAAAATTGGTGTACATACATTGGGGATCACGCCTGGTCAGACTTCAAAAGAAATAATCAAAGCAATTGACAACACTGGATTAGCTGATAAGCTTTCTATGATCTACCTGGAAACACCTGCCAACCCAACGAATCATTTATTTGATATTGAAGGCCTTAAAAAGAAAGTTGTAGGTCATTACAGTAAAAAATACAATAATAATATCTTAATGGCAGTAGACAACACCTATATGGGTCCCATATGGCAGCATCCTTTACAACTGGGAGCAGATATTGTTATTTATTCTGCTACTAAATACATAGGCGGACATAGTGATGTTATTGCTGGCGCAGTACTTGGTAATAAAGAAATCATGAACAGGGTTAAAACACTTAGAACCTTTTTAGGAAACATGATTAGCCCTTATACTGCTTGGCTACTACTAAGAAGTCTGGAAACACTTAAATTAAGAATGGACAAGCAGGCAGAAAATGCTCAAAAAGTAGCTGACTTCCTTAAACAGCAAGAACATGTTGAAAAAGTGTATTATCTAGGACATTTAGAAGAAGGAACCTCTGAATATTCCATTTACAAAAACCAATGCTCAGGACCAGGAGCCATGGTTTCTTTTGATATAAAAGGTGGTGAAAAACAAGCCTTTGAATTCTTAAATAACCTTCAGCTTATAAAATTAGCTGTTAGCTTGGGTAGTACAGAAAGTCTGGCTCAGCACCCCTATACGATGACACATGCTGGAGTTGATCAACAGCACAGAGATGCTCTACAAATAACCGATAAAATGGTAAGGTTATCTATAGGTGTTGAAAATGCAGATGATATCATCAATGATCTTACAACAGCACTAAATTCTATTCAATTAACCAACTTAATGGATCAGGAATTAGTACTCAATTAAAATTTAAGGGTCATTCCTATAAAGAAGTGTCTTCGAGCTTGAGGAAAGGCTCCAATAGAATTATACATCCCTGTTCCCTGCCCTTCTGCATTGGCGTAAGGATCATCTGAAGTGGGGTCATAACCAACCGATCTGAATTTATAGATCCATGCATTAGATATAT
>Ga0209992_10001066_pt1 | contig 31480 bp, 31 predicted proteins | sample 2SBtaG_2_FD_182564 | JGI IMG/M metagenome (GOLD analysis project Ga0209992, IMG submission 182564) | Deep subsurface microbial communities from Kolumbo volcano to uncover new lineages of life (NeLLi) - 2SBTROV12_ACTIVE470 metaG (SPAdes)... | ecosystem: Environmental > Aquatic > Marine >... | reverse complement strand
TCGCACACAGCCGATGGACAGAGACTAGGAGCGAGGGCAATGAGGATCTTGATCTTTCTGTATGGGCTCGTCAGCTACGCACTGTTTCTGGTCGTGTTCCTGTACGCGATTGGATTCGTCGGCAACCTCGTCGTGCCTCGGGGAATCGACGGGGGTGAAGTCGGAAGCCTGACCACGGCCTTGGGGATCAACACCGCCCTGCTGGCCGTGTTTGCCGTTCAGCACACGCTGATGGCCCGGCCGGCGTTCAAAGTAAGCTGGACGAAGATCATTCCGCCCATCGCTGAACGCAGTACCTACGTGATGGTCACCAACCTGCTATTCATCGTGTTGTTCTGGCAGTGGCGTCCCATGCCCGAACTGGTTTGGAGCGTTGGGGCTTCGGGCGCTGCAGTGCTCTGGACGGTGTTCTGGTTCGGGTGGGGAATCGTGCTACTGGCCACCTTCATGATCGATCACTTCGACCTCTTCGGAATGCGGCAGGTGACCATGCACCTGCAGGGCAAGCCGTACACCGAGCCGGCGTACGTGGAGAGGTTCTTCTACAGCTTTGTACGCCACCCGCTGATGTTGGGCTTCATCGTCGCCTTCTGGGCAGCTCCGCAGATGAGCCAGGGACGGCTGCTGTTCGCGGGCATGACGACGGTCTACATCCTGGTCGCCTTGCACATCGAGGAGCGCGACCTGCTCAAGGCCCACGGCGACGACTACCGCTCCTATCAGAGTCGGGTCCCCATGATCGTGCCGTTCCTCAAGAAGCGGGCGAATTCCTGACCCGCAAGAGCTCCGGGCCTGTGCACCCGTTCGGTCCAGCACGCTCGCCCTGGCGACCCATGAGGCTCTACTCGGCCCGCGAGAGGTCGTGCAGCAGGACGTTGATGCGCGCCCGCTTGAAGGATGCCAGGGTACCCATCAGCCCCCCGAGCAAGCCGACCAGGCTACCTGCAATTCCCCCCACCAGGCCCGAATACACCCATTCGATCGCGACCGCAACCGCACCTACGGTCACTCCGCCGGTACCCAGGGCTCCACACCAATAGAAACACCAGGCGCGATAACGGCGCAGACCGGCGTAGGCCTCGGCGAGTTCTTTGGAGCCCCCAGCGTCCCGCGGTTCGGCCTCGGTGCGTACGGCTCGCACCCCCAGCAAGAACGCCGGCCACATCAAGAGGCCCAGGCTCAAGAGTGGCTGGGCCCCGACACCCAATGACCAGAACATGGCCCCCACGCACAGCGCGTAGAGACTCCACCCAAACACCCAAGCGCCTACGGGCAACGTCGATTCCACATCGGTGTGGCGGGACACGAGGGATGCACTGCGCTGCTCGGACGGATGAGGATTGGAGCTCCACCCGGGACCGCGCGCAGCGAGAGCGGGCATGGCCAGACCGAACCAGAGTCCAAAGAAGCTGAAGAACGGGAACGCGAAGACCCATGCGGCCCTGAGCCCCCCACGTTCCTGCTGAAAGCCCTCGAACAACAGGGTGACCACGACGTGGATGAACAAGGCCGCCATGGTGAATCGATAAAGGCGGCGTGTTTTCTCAGGCGCGTCCGCGGCGGCAGACGGGTGAGCCGGTGTGCGCATGGAGATCAGGGCAGGCAGAAGCACCATGCCCGCTGGATAGAGGCGATCGAACCAGTCCATCAGGATTGGCCTTCCACCTGCCAGATGACGTCGAATTCCTGCTGGATCAGGGACCGGGCGTCCCCACGGCGCAGACCGGCCAGGCGGAGGTCGGCCAAGACGTTGCGAGCCGCACGCACAAGCGTCTCGTGCGCCTCGACAGCATTCGCGGGCGGGTGTTCGCGGTCGGCCGACACGACCGTGCCGCGACCGCGCACCGTGGTCACCAGGCCGGAGGCCTCGAGTACGCGGTAGGCCCGGGAGACCGTGTTCATGTTGATGCCGAGATCAGCGGCCAGTTGGCGAACGGTGGGCAGTGCGTCTCCGGCCCGCACTTCGCGCCGAGCGATTGCGCAGCGCAAACCGGCGACCAGTTGGTCGGCGATGGGCTGGGAGGAGTCGAGCCGGATCGTCAGCATAGGCCTCTTTGTATCATACTTTAATACAATTAGCCCGGCATGATTCGGGCCCTGATCCAGGCCTGGGCAGCGGACCAGGGCGTGGATGAGCTAGGTGGACAAGTCGTGATTGTGTGATATCCTGGTATCACACGCCTACGCACCCCTCTTCGCCCATGAAACACCGCCCCCTGCCCCGGTCGGCCCCCTCCGCCGATCAACCTGACGCCCCGACGGATGAACTCTACCGCGCTGTGCTGGCTTTGCCCTCGATTGGGGAGAGTCGTCGCTTCTTCGCCGACCTCTGCACGCCCGCGGAATTGGAGGCCTTGGCGGACCGCTGGGTCGTCGCGCAGCTTCTGGACGAGGGCATCGCCTACCGCGAGATTCACGACCGCACGGGTGTCAGCACAGCCACGATCACACGCGTCGGCCGCTGCTTGAGGCAGGGGGAAGGCGGCTACCGCGCGGCCCTCGATCGCCAGGTGGGACAGTCAGAGGGGAACGACTCATGAGTGAGAGAGAAAACGTTCGCATTGCGGTTCAACGCTCCGGTCGCCTGAGCGAGAAGTCATTGGACCTGCTGAAGCGTTGTGGCTTCGACTTCGAGAATGGGAAGCAACGCCTTACTTGGCGGGCCAATGACTTCCCGGTCGAGGTGATGCTGATTCGACACGACGACATTCCCGAACACCTCATCGATGGTGTGTGCGACCTGGGGATCGTGGGAACCAACGCCCTCGAAGAGGGCTTGCTACGGCGACTCTCCAAGACCCAGGGGGAGCAGCCCGCGCCCACTGAGATCGTGCGCAAGCTTGGTTTCGGTCGCTGCAGGCTTTCGATCGCGGTCCCGGACGGCCAGGCGTACGAAGGCTCCGCAACGCTGGCGGGTCAACGCATCGCCACCTCCTACCCGCGCTTGCTCTCGCGCTGGCTGACCGCCCAAGGTGTCGATGCGGAAGCCGTAACGCTGCGGGGATCCGTTGAACTCGCGCCTGCGCTAGGAATCGGGGATTCCATCTGCGATCTGGTAGCGTCCGGGCAGACGCTGGTAAGCAATGGCCTGCGCGAGACCGATCGCATCCTCGAATGCGAGAGCGTCCTGGTCCGTACCTCACGCCCGATCCCGGAGCAAAGGGAGGCGACACTGCAGCGCATCCTGCAACGTATCCACGGGGTGCTCGAAGCCAAGCAACGCAAGTATCTGATGATGCATGCGCCGACCTCGGCGCTAGCTGAGATCAAGCTGCTGTTTCCGGGCATGGAAGAGCCGACGGTTCTGCCGCTCGGAGACGGCAGCGACCGCTGTGCAGTCCACGCGGTAACCAGCGAAGACGTGTTCTGGGAGACAATGGAACGCCTCAAGTCCCTCGGTGCCAGTTCGATCCTGGTGATGCCCATCGAAAAGGTGGTGGACTGAAGTGTTGCGCCGCTTGCCCACACAACCTGGCAGTGCTCCCGTCATCCGTCGACCCGCCTTGAGGGCGGATAGCCGGGTCGCGCAGGATGTGCGCGAAATCCTCGCCGAGGTTCGGCAGGGCGGGGACCAGGCGCTGCGCGAATTGAGCCAGCGCCTCGACAGGGTGAGCATGGATCGGTTCGCCGTCTCCGAGGAGGAACGCGAGGCGGCGCGCAACGAGGTCGATGCCCAGACGCTCTCCGACTTGCAGGTCGCCCACGACCAGATCCGGGCCTTTCACCTGGCCCAGAAAACAGAGTCCATCGACATGGAAACTGCACCGGGCATCCGCTGCGAGCGACGCACGGTTGCCGTCCCGCGAGTCGGGGCCTACGTACCCGGCGGCAGCGCACCGCTCTTCTCCACCCTGCTGATGATCGGGATCCCGGCTGCCATCGCGGGTTGCGAACTGTGCATCGTCTGCACTCCCCCACGAGCCGATGGGACTGTGGACCCGCACGTGCTGCTCGCCGCGGACCTGTGTGGCATCGAGTCCGTGTTCAAGGTCGGTGGCGCCCAGGCCATCGCGGCCATGGCCTACGGCAGCGAGAGCATTCCACAGGTCCACAAGATCTTCGGACCGGGCAATGCCTGGGTGACCGAGGCCAAGAACCAGGTGGCCGCGGACCCGGACGGGGCCGCGATTGACATGCCCGCGGGCCCGTCGGAGGTGCTCGTCATCGCAGACGAACAAGCGGACGCGACCTTTGTCGCCGCGGATCTCCTTTCCCAGGCGGAACACGGTCCCGACTCCCAGGTGGTGCTCGTCACGACTTGCGAGCAGCTCGCGGACCGGGTGGAGAAGGAGCTCGAAGCGCGCCTGCCCCTCCTCCCGCGCCGGGATGTGGCTCGTCAATCCCTGGCCGCCTCCTGCTTGGTGATCAGCGCCGATCTGCAGCAAGCCTTGGACGTTTCGAACAGCTATGCCCCGGAGCACCTGATCCTGCAGGTGCGAGATCCCCGCCGTTGGCTCGACCGAGTGCAGAACGCCGGCTCTGTATTCCTCGGACCCTGGGCCCCGGAATCCGTGGGCGATTACGCCAGCGGCACGAACCACGTGCTGCCCACCTACGGCCAGGCCCGCGCCCACAGTGGCCTGGGAGTGAGCGCCTTCCAAAAGACGATCTCGGTCCAGGAGCTCACACCCGATGGGCTGCGGGCGATCGGCCCCGTGGTGGAACGCCTGAGCGAGTCGGAAGGCCTACGCGCCCACACCGAAGCGGTCAGCGTGCGCTTGCGGCGACTGCGGGAAAATGCGGAGAAGCGGGCGTGAAGCGCAGCATCGAACAACTCGCGCGGCCCGAGATCATCGGCCTGCAGGCTTACGAATCGGCGCGTTCGTTGACCCCCATCGCGGACTCGGCGATCTACCTGGATGCCAACGAAGGCTCGGGCGCTCTCGCGCGCTATCCCGATCCGCAACCGCCACAACTATTGGCTGCGGCAGCCGCGGTGTTCGGCACCCGCGAGGAATCCATCTTGATGGTGCGCGGCGTGGACGAGGCCATCGACCTCTTGATGCGCGCGTTCTGTCGGCCGGGCGTGGATTCGATCCTGATCACCCCGCCCACCTACGCCATGTACGAGATCAGCGCGCGCATCCAGGGAGCGGGCGTGCTGGAAGCCACCCAGCAAGCGTCGGGCGGTGGCTTCAGCGTTCCCACACAGGATCTGCTGGAGACTTGCAGGGCCAGCGGCGAGAGCCTGAAGCTGGTGTTCCTCTGCTCGCCGAACAACCCCACCGGCTCCTCGCTGGAGGCCGACCAGTTGGCCGAGATCTGTGCTGAGGTCGAGGGACAGGCTCTGGTGATTCTGGATGAGGCCTATGTCGAGTTCTCGTCGTCGCCCAGCCTCGTCGAGCGAATAGAGGAATTCTCCAACCTCGTTGTCCTGCGCACCCTCTCCAAGGCCTGGGGTTCGGCCGGCGCCCGTTTCGGAATGGCATTCGCCCAGCCCGCCATCATCCGCTTGCTGCAAAAAATCCGCGCACCCTACCCCCTGAGCACGCCCACGATTGAGGCCGTGGCGCCCCTGCTCACGCCCGCCAACGTCGAACGCATGCGCAACCGAGCCAATGACACGCGCACTCGGCGTGAGCAGTTCGCGCGCGATCTCGCCGCTCTCCCCATCGTGGCCCACGTCTTCCCCTCCGATGCCAACTTCCTCCTGCTGCGAGCCACGGATCTTCGTCTGTTCCTGCAACGCTGCGCGGACTGCAATGTCGTCGTGCGGGACCGCAGTCGCGTGCCTGGACTGGAGGGCTGCATTCGCGTCAGCATTGGCGACGACAAGAGTCTCGCCACTCTGCTAGCGGGACTCGCCGGTGAGGTGCCCGTCCGATGAGCCGCGCCATCCTCTTCATCGACCGAGACGGGACCTTGATCGCAGAACCCGAGGACGAACAAGTCGATAGTCTGGAGAAGCTGGCCCTGGTCCCGGGCGTGATCCCCGCCTTGCTGCGCCTGCGGGATTCGGGTTACCGCTTCGTCGTCGTCTCCAACCAGGACGGTCTGGGCACGCCCTCTTTCCCAACCGCCGACTACGAGCGTGTACACACCGCCTTCATCGAGTTGTTCGCATCCCAAGGCATCGAATTCGACGAAGTCCTGGTCTGCCCCCACCGACCCGAGGATGGATGCGCGTGCCGCAAGCCGAGCATCGGGTTGATGCGGGACACCTTGATCCGCGGCTTCGACGCCGCACGATCATTCGTCATCGGCGACCGAGAGTCAGACATCGGTCTGGCCGAGAACCTCGGCATCCAGGGACTGCTGCTGAAACGCAACGGGACGATGCCGGCTAACGATTCCGCCATGACCTGGCCCGACGTCGTGCAAGCCGTCAAGGGGACCCTGCGCACTGCAACCCATCGGCGCGCAACCAAGGAAACTCAAATTGATGTGACTGTGACCCTGGATCGAGAAGGGCCCGCAACGGTATCCACGGGCATCGGGTTCCTCGATCACATGCTCGAGCAACTCTCGCGCCACGGCGGGTTCGCCCTGGATCTGCAAGTCCAAGGGGATTTGCACATTGACGACCACCACACGGTGGAGGACACGGCGTTGGCGCTGGGCACGGCTCTGTCTCGGGCTCTTGGAGAGCGCGCGGGCATTGGGCGCTACGGCTGCTCGCTACCCATGGACGAGTCGGCCGCCACGGCGCTCATCGATCTGTCCGGCCGTAGCCTCTTGCGCTTTGAAGGGACCTTCCCCCAACCGCTGGTCGGCACGCTCTCAACAGAGATGGTGCCGCACTTCTTCCGTTCCCTCGCGGACGCCATGGACATGACCCTGCACGTCGAAGTGCGCGGTGAAAACACCCACCACATGGTGGAGGGTTGCTTCAAGGCTGTGGCGCGCGCCCTGAGGCCTGCGCTGGCGCTCACCGGTTCGGGACAGGTGCCCTCCACCAAGGGGGTCCTGTGATTGCAGTCGTGGACACGGGCGGGGCGAACCTCGCCTCGGTTGGAAACGCCCTGGCACGCCTGGGACGGGAATCGGTGGTCAGCGGTGATGCCGACGTCATCCGCTCGGCATCGCATGTGATCCTGCCCGGAGTCGGAGCGGCGGGTCACTCGATGGACCGCATTCGCACTGCAGGGCTTGAGACCGTGCTCACGCAACTCGAGCAACCCGTGCTCGGGATCTGCCTGGGAATGCAGCTGCTGTTCCAGAGGTCAGAGGAAGATGACGCGGAACTGCTGGGCATCCTGCCGGGTGTGGTACGTGCGATGGATGCCGCCCCAGGCCTGCCCGTGCCCCACATGGGTTGGAACTGCGCGCTGCCATGCGGTGACCAGAGTGCCGGTTTGCTGGCAGGGACTCCCTCGGATTCCTACTACTACTTCGTGCATTCCTATGCCGCCCCTGCCGGCGAATGGGTGACCGCCACCAGCACCTACGGCGAGGAGATCCCGGCCTGCGTTCAGGTGCGCAACTTCCACGGTGTGCAGTTCCATCCCGAGCGATCCGGAATCGTCGGGGCCCAGGTCCTGGCCAACTTCCTCGCCCTATGATGATCTTCCCCGCCATCGACCTGTCCAAGGGACGCGTCGTGCGCCTCTGGAAGGGGCGCTTCGACAGAGAAACGGTGTACGACCACAACCCGGCCGCGGTTGCGCGACGCTTCCAAGCGGCGGGGGCACGTAGGTTGCACGTGGTCGACCTGGACGGCACGCGCCGCGAAGAGTCCATCCAGATTGCGGCCATCGCGGCCCTGGCCGAAGTCGGGCTTCCAGTGCAAGTCGGTGGAGGCATCCGAGGGCTGGAGGATGCACAACGCCTATTCGACTCTGGGGTCAGTGCGGTCATCGTGGGTAGCTTGGCGGTCCGAGACGTAGCCGTGACGCGCACGCTGTTTGAGCAGTTCGGCGAGCGCGTGGTGCTCGCGCTCGATTGCCGTGTGGGCGAGGACGGCGTCCCCCGGGTGCTCACGGCGGGCTGGACGGTCGAAGAAGCCCTCTCCGTATCCGAACTCCTCGCCCAGTACGTCGGCAGCGGAGCGCAGCGCATCCTGTGCACCGACATCGAATGCGATGGGACCCTCGCAGGGCCCAACGCAGAACTGTACACAGGCCTGGTGGCGGACTTTCCCGACATCGAGGTCATCGCCTCCGGTGGCGTGCGCGATCTCGATCACGTGCGCCACCTGCAAGCCATCGGCTGCGCCGGAGTCATCATCGGCAGGGCTCTCTACGAGAATTCCCTGTCACTGGAAGACGCCTTGGAGCTTGAGGTGGATCCATGCTGACCAAACGCATCATTCCCTGTCTGGACGTCAGCGCGGGCAAGGTCGTCAAGGGCGTTCAATTCAAAGACCACGTCTACGTCGGTGACATCCTGCCCCTGGCCCAGCGCTACCGCGATGAGGGTGCCGACGAACTGGTCTTCTACGACATCCAAGCCAGCGCAGACGGGCGCTCAGTGGGTGTCGACTGGGTGGAACGGGTGGGTGCCGTCCTCGACATTCCATTCTGTGTGGCCGGGGGGATCCGATCAGTGCAGAAAGCGCGCCGCGTGCTGGGAGCCGGTGCGGACAAGATCTCGGTCAATTCTCCAGCCCTCGAGCGGCCGGACTTGATCGACGAGCTCGTGCAGGCCTTCGGCACACAGTGCGTCGTTGTGGGAGTCGATTCCCTGCAGCAGGACGGCGAGTACCAGGTCCACCAGTACACAGGTCGCGAACAGACCAGCCGCGCTGCCGAGCGACGCACACTGGACTGGCTGAAGGAGGTTCAAGAGCGTGGTGCGGGGGAAGTGGTCTTGAACTGCATGGGCTCCGATGGCGTGGGAACGGGTTATGACGTCGCACAGTTGTCCACGGCACGAGATCTGCTCAGCATTCCGCTGGTTGCTTCGGGTGGCGCGGGCTGCATTGATCACTTTGAAGAGGTCTTCCGCGAGGCACGGGTAGACGCCGCGCTGGCCGCAGGTGTCTTTCACCGACGTGAGCACTCGGTCGGACAGGTCAAGGCTGAACTACGCTCGCGAGGACTCGAGGTGCGACCGTGACCTATCCTGACTGGCCCACTTCCGACGAGACTCTCTTGCCCGCAGTCGTGCAGGACGCCGAAACCCTGCAGGTCTTGATGCTGGCTTACATGAACCGCGCCGCCTACGAAGCGACCTGTGGCACAGGGCTCGTGACCTTCTTCAGTCGCTCGAGGTCACAGTTGTGGACGAAGGGTGAGACGTCGGGCAATACCCTGCAGCTGCTCGAATTGTCCTTCGACTGTGACCAGGACACCCTGCTACTCAAGGTGAGTCCTGCCGGTCCGGCCTGCCACCTGAACACGACGAGTTGCTTCGGGACGTCCACTGCCCCGGGCCTCGGGTTCCTGGCGCGCCTCGCCCAGGTCATTGAACAACGCGCGAGCGCGGCACCCGACAGCTCCTACACCGCCAGCCTGTTTGAAGCCGGTCTCGAGCGCATCGCGCAGAAGGTCGGCGAGGAGGGGACGGAGACCGTGATCGCGGCCTTGCGTCAGGACGACTCGGCCCTCGCCTCGGAAGCGGCGGATCTCTTGTATCACCTGTTGGTGCTGTTGCACGCCCGGGGCCTCGCCCTGGGAGACGTGATCCAGGTCCTGCGCGAGCGGCACGCGGCCGACGAAGAGTAGGCTCCCCGAGGCGGCTGCATGGAGACGGCGCACTTGAGGCGTTGCTGCAAAAGAAGGGTCGCCGCCGGGACCCGCTAGGTGGATAATGGCCAGCCCGCAATCCCACCTCCCCCATGGAGCCAAGCATGAGATCCCCGATGAACGCGCCTTGGATGACCCTGGCCATCGCCAGTTGGACGGCCCTGCCCCTCTCAGCACTTCCCCAAGTAATCGAGGACGCCAACGAGGACGCCTGCACGAGCATCTTGGTCAGCGCCGGTGCGTCAGCCGACGGCTCGGTGATGATCACCTACTCGGCCGATGCCCCGTTCATGCCTCGCCTGCTGCTCGTACCGGGCGCCGACCACGAAGCCGACGCCAAGACGAATGTCTGGGGCTGGGAGTCGGACGACGTGCGGGGGGAAATTCCGCAGGCCAGCCACACGTATTCGGTCGTGGGCCTGATGAACGAACACCAACTGGCCCTGGGCGAGACCACCACTGGAGGGCGACGCGAGCTGCGCAATCGCGAGGGGCTGCTGGACTATGACGCGTTGATGCTCTTGACCCTGCAACGCGCCCGCACCGCGCGCGAGGCCATTTCGACGATCGATCACCTGGTCAACGAATACGGCTATGGCAGCGGCGGCGAGACGATTTCCATCGCCGATCCCAGCGAAGCCTGGATGATGGAGATCATCGGCAAGGGGCCTGGCGTGAAGGGTGCCGTCTGGGTGGCCGCCCGTATCCCCGATGGTTTCATTTCGGCCCATGCCAACATGAGCCGCATCCGGGAGTTTCCCCTCGATGATCCTGACAACTGGCGCTACTCGCCGGACGTGATCGATTTTGCTGTGGAGCAAGGCTATTGGGACCCGGACTCCGGCCAGCCCTTCCGCTATAGAGATGCCTACCACCCGACGACTTCCGTGTCCTCTCGACGCGCCTGTGCAACGCGCGTGTGGAGTATCTATCGCCGTACGGCACCCAGCACGCACTTCCCGGATGACTACCACCGCGGCGTGGATGGGTCGCAAGACTATCCCCTCTTCATTCGTGCGGAACAGAAGCTCTCTGCGCACGACGTGATGCAGTTGATGCGCGATCACTACGAAGGCACGCCCTATGACATGACCCAGGGGCTCGCCGCCGGGCCCTTTGGGAGCCCCATGCGCTTCCGAGGATTGGGATTTGAAGTCGACGGGCAGCGCTACACGTGGGAACGCCCCATCTCGACCCAGCAGGCCGGCTTTGTCATGGTCGCCCAGTGCAGAGGCTGGCTACCGGATCCCATCGGTGGCGTGTATTGGTTCACGCCGGATGACCCCTACACCTCGTGCTTCACTCCGCTCTACTGCGGCATCGAGGCACTTCCTCAGTCTTACGTCGCGGGTGACCACGACAAGGCTTCGTTCGACTCAGCCTGGTGGGCATTCAACATCGTCTCGAATCTGACCTACGACCGCTGGTCCCGAGTCCTACCGGATGTACAGGCCGTGCAGTCCGAATGCGAGAGCGCGTACTTCGAGATGATGCCCCACGTCGATCAAACTGCTGTGGCCCTGGCGCAACGGGACCCCGCACTCATGCGTCGCTATCTCACAGAACACAGCGTGCGCAGCGCAGAGAATTTGGTGGAGAAGTGGCGCGAGCTGGCCATGTTTGTCCTGACCAAACACGTGGACGGCTACGTCAACGACCTCGTGCGCAGTCCGCGCGGGGTCGGATATTCCGAGCAGTGGTTGCGACGCGTGGTCGAAGAACAGGGAGATGCCCTGTCCGTCGAGGGCATCGAGCATTAGGTGGGCATGCCCTAGTCGCTGATCTCCAACAACGCCTCTCCAAAGGCGCGCCCCATGCGATTGAACCAGAGGGCGCTGCCCAGGTAGTGGTAGGGATGATCGGAGCCGACCTTCTCCCACTCTTCGATGTTGTCGCGCCAGGTGGGATAGAGCGCCTCAGCCGCCTTGTCCACGAGAGTGTCCGTTCGCACCGATCGGACGTTGCCCACGAACGCGGGAAGCTTCTGCATCGAGAGCTGAGCATTTTGAATCACCAGCATCGGTCCCTTGGCGGGAGCAGACATGTTCTGTCCCATCACGCCGATCACGAAGGGCATCTTGGGCGCCTGCAGATCCCGCCGCACGTCCTTGATGAAGTGCTCCATGTTGGAGGCGTACTCCGTTTCGGCGCCCTCGTACTGGTCGTTCCAGCCTTGAAACCACACGAACCCGGCGATGTGGGGTGAGAGACCCTCCAACTCGGGGAACAGGGTGTCCATGTTCGACAAAGTGCTCGCGACCTCCTTCAGCATGTTCCTGTAGGAGAGCCCGTAGTTGGCGCGAATATCCGCCAGGGATGGCGGGGGCGTTGGACGATCGGAACCGACGTTGTCCTTCTTCGCCTTCTCCAGGGCCTTCTCGTACTCGGCCTCAATGCGTTTTTCCGGCATGCCTGAACTCGGCGGACGGAACAGTTTGAACAGCGAGTGCCCACCCCAGGCGGTCTTGATCAGCAAGACCTTCTCGTCGTATGCGTCTCCCAGTACGTGCCCCAACTCCAATTCGACGCCCGTCCGATCCCGTGACCCGTAGCCCACCGTCAGTCCCCCGTGACGCCCCAAGTACTTGATAAACACATCGTCGCGAGTCACCCACTCCTCGTTCTTGCGGAGGTGCCTAAACGCCGCCGCCGTTTTCTGGTCCACGGCCTGATAGTTGAGCAGTTTGTTCTGTGCCTTGCCCTCCATGTTGGACTGCCCGGCGAGGATGAAGACCTTGACCTGGCCGTCCGCTCGCGCAGGTCCACCGAACGTCAAGAGACTCAAGAGGCTGAGCGAGAGGGTTCGTAGTTTCATGATCTCAAGTTACACAGAGGTGAGCCCGCTAGCCAAGAGGACCTTGAAATGGACAAGAGAAGACGACGGACGCCCGGCTGGCTACGGGTAGACGGCCCCTGTCGCCAAGCACACCTCGTGGCGTTTAGGATTCCGCCGATGGCTATCACGCGGCAAGCGGATCCGTACAGCGTGCTGGTTCAGCGAGAGACGGAGTTCACCATCCACCTGCCGCCGAAACGACTGGCGGGCCGCTAGGCGAACAGCCAGCTTCCCAGCACTAGGCCACGATGTGCCCGGGCGGGGTGCCAGTCAGTCCTGATTCAAACGCGCTGCAACGACTCCTAGCAAAACGATCGCCGCTGAGTCGTAGGCGATCTGCTTGCCCACGAGCGAGAACTCGAAGGGCATGACGGCGTAGTAGATCAGGTACACGGGGATGGTAATGGCGCAGGCCCAAAGCACGCCGAAGCGCACACCCTGCCCTAGCCAGGGCCGGTCCTCGCGTCCCCGTCTATAGATGAGTGTCAATCCCACGGCCATCAGCACGTGGGCCAGGAGCATGAAGCCGAAATTGGCTTCCTGGTCCTCGAGCGGGCGCATCAAGCCTGACGCATCGTAGTCGCCCTGAAGCGCCCATCCGTGAACGACAAAGCCCAACGCCATCGACACGACAAATAGGGCAGCAGACGAGATAGCGATCCTCTTCATGGGTGTCTCCTTTCCACCATTGAACGGCGCGCAGAGGGCTGAATGCAAAGGGCGATCTCATCAGTCACCTTGGCCACCCCTCGCGCGTACCTCCATACGCGGAACCCACGCCCACGGGCCCACCTCCACCAGCCGTCGCGACTCTCTGAGTAACTGATTGCAATCTCAGCGTCTTGGAAGATCATGGAGCCATGGCAAGGCGCGGGACTCCCTGGGAACTGGCAATCGTTGCTTCCGCATGGCTGATAGGGGGCTGCAGCGAGCCAACGCCCGCCGAGGTCGGGCCACCCGAACAGTCGACTGAGATGCAAGACATCCTGATTGAAGAGGGCTGGATCGATCTTGGTGAGGGGCGGCTGAAGTCCTTGGCGGCTGGACCGCGGGACGGCACATTCGTGCTACTGCTACACGGCGGTCGGTTCACTTCGGAGACCTGGCGTGACCTTGGGACTCTCGAGGTCTTGGCCAGGGCGGGACTGCGCTGCGTGGCGGTCGATCTACCGGGCTACGGAAAGTCACCAGCTACCGAGCTCGAGCGGGAGGATGTACTCGCCCGTCTGGTTGGCCAACTCGGGACGCGATCGGTCATCGTCGTGTCACCATCGATGAGTGGCGGCTATTCACTGCCGTTTGTGCTCGACCACGCGCACCTGGTCCTGGGTTATGTGCCGATCTCCCCAGCGCAGTTGAAGCGTTACTCCGATCGACTAGGTGAGATCCAAGTGCCGACGCGCATCCTGTGGGGCAGCGCCGACACGGTGTTCCCGCTTGAAGACGGCCGCGCGATGCAGGCGGCCATTTCGGGAGCCCAACTTTCGGTCTTCGAGGGCGCGTCGCATCCCTGCTACCTCGACCAGCCTGAGCGCTTTCACCTGGAGCTGACCGAATTTGCGGCCCAGCTCGGTGATTCGCGCAAGTAGTATTCTGCTTCTGGACACTCCGCTCCCCCAGCAGCAGATTTCCCGTCACACCGCATCCCCCCGGTCATGTTCAACCTTCGTGCGCTCGCCTGCCTGCTTCTGATCCCCCTCGCCGTGAGCTGCCAAGCAGATCGGTACAGCATGAAGAGCTCACTCGCCCCGCAGCAGGGATCCGAGGTAATAGTCTTGGGGAATCACCCCCGCATCCAACTCGTGAATGGCGGACCGGGGCTTCTGTCGATTCAATTTCGGGATGGTCAAGATGGAGAGGAAACGATTGAGTTGAACGCCGCGAGCACCTCGACGAGAACACTCCCTGGACCCGTGACGGTCATGCTCCGCGCCGGGGGACAGAGTTGCAGTTACAAAATCACGGCGTTCGACTGCCAGGGACTGCGCGCGGACTTGCTATTAGAGTCTCCCGAACAGTAGCGGACCCACCCTCCGCTGCCGGGCCGGGTCGAGGCGCTAGGGCATGTAGGGTCCGAATCGTTCTGGTTCTTCGATGACGATGGAACGACCGACCGCCGGTGGCGAGGTGTGCGCGAGCCGGCCCTGAACCGGAACAACAAATCGTAGCTGGTCATCGTCTAGCGATTCTTGCATTCGGAAGCGCAGTCGCACAGGGTGCCCAGCATCCACCTCCAGGGCCTCCACATCGAAGCTCTTGGTCGACCACGTGTCCCCCACCTCGAAGGCCGGCACGCGGCTCAGGTAGACGCTTTCGAACATGCCCTTGAAGAACGGTTCGTCGAGCGATTCCAGGTCGAAGGTCTGCTCGTCGATCCGGGTCCAGCGCAAAGACCGGCGACCCGTCTGCAGGTTCCAAAAGGTCAGGTCTCGGTCGGTCGTATGAAAGGCCCACATGCTGTGCAGGGTGAAACCCTGGAACTGACTCTCGGTCTGCAGCACGAACACATCCCTGTGCCCGAGCTTGGGCGACCCGACCTCCGTTTGTGGCGCGCTCTCTCGCAGGTAGGCCGCGCCCGCGGACAGCCCGATTCCCTGTATCAGCAGGTACAGGCCCGAGCCCACCGTCGCGGACCACCAGAGCCAGCGCGGGCCGCGTCGCTTTGAGCCCAGCTGCGTTTCGAAGTACAGGGCGAGGATCCCGACGGCCCCAATCGATGGGATGAAGAGCAGCCTGTCTGCAGGGAGGGTCCCGGCATGGGGAAGAAGAAACGCAAGGCACCACGCCGCCAACCAGGTGACGCAAGGCTTGTCCCGAACGGCACGGATGATGAAGAACCAGATCGGGATCCCTACCAGGCAGCCGACCAAGATCAGAGGCAGGCGCACTTGGGGGAACAGGGAGGCCGCATCCAGCGGATAGGGCCCCAGCAAACTCACCGACCCAGCGCTGACGAGTGTGATCAGGTTGCCCGCAAACCGAGCGGGATCCGACCAGGGCATCGCGTAGAAGACACTACGAGTGCCGTAGCCACCCCCCAGGAGAACGCTCAAGTACAGAGCACACAAGGCGAGGGCCAGACAGCCAATGAGCCGTGCGTTCTTGACCCATCCCGCCATGCACACGAGCACGGCCAAACCCAGGGTCACGGCGCCCGCTTCATTCGACCCCGCAGCGGCGAGTGCCAGAACGAGCCCGCAGACAGGTCGTCCCCGTAGGAACTGCCGCATGCTCGCCACGGAGAATAGGGCCAAGAGTAGTGCGTTGTTGTTCGCCGTCCACCCAACGGGGACAACAGCCGAATCGCAAAGGGCAAGCAGTAGGGTTCCTATTTGCGCAGCCCGTTCAGACAAGCCGATCTGCAGATAGAGGCCGTGCACGGTCACCAGGAGCAGCGCAAACAGTGCAAGCCCGGCCAAGTGATAGCCGAGAGCCCATTCCCCAAACACGGCGTGCAACCCCATCAAGTAGACACTGGAGACGGGGCGCAGGAAGCGGATTTGCCAGTCGTTGTCTGTCCACCACGGAAACGTACCGACGTTCCCGTCCATCGCGCGCCAGTCCTCGCGCGTGCCAAAGTCGTAGATCGCCCAGGGCTCCATGGGAGCCTCTTGCTGGTCACCCCGTAGCACCAGCTGGTGCACATAGTCGTCGGCGTAGAAGCCCATCGTCGCCGTTGGGGCGAGCAACAAGACTCCAAGGAGCACGGTCGCTGGGAGTGACAGTCGGAGTAAGAAGTTCAGAGTGCACCCAGCTGCTGGGGAGGGAGGGCAAGCAGAGACTACGGGATGCCTGCGAGCATCAAGACAACTGTTGAGCGACTCGGCTGCAGGCCTAGGCGCAGGCCCCTTACTCGCCTTCTTCCAGTAGACGCACGATCGCCTTCCCCATCCCCTCGCCGATCAGGTAGTAGGTTTCCGCGTTGTTGTTCCAGTGGTAGGCCTGGCCCGAGGGCGAGAGTTCCTTGGCTCGATAGAAGTCCTTCGTTCCGACGAACGCAACGTTGCCTTGGAACTCCTTGCGTTCGGCCACTGCGGCCTGAGCCTTCATGAGCGACAAGGCCCGCGGGTGTTTCTCCTCGTGACCACTCATGCCGGTCTCCGCGATCACGAAGGGCAGGTCCGGAGCCTTGAGATCCTTGCGCACGTCTCGAATGAAACAAGACAGATTGTGCTCGTAGGCATCGTTGAATTCCTGGTTGATGCGATCATTCCATCCTTGGTGCCATCCGAACCCTTTGAGCTCGTAGCCGCTGTGCTCGATCTTCGGAAAGCGCTCCTCGATGTTGCTCAACACCTCGCGAACCTCGGCCAAAAGGGCCGTGTAGAACTCGCCAACCTCGCCTCCAGCGCTCGGTGGCCGGAAGTCCTTGGCCAAGCTCTTTCCTCCCCACGCGACCTTGATGATCAACACGGGCTCGTCCAGGTATTCGCCCACCTCGTGCCCAAACCCCAACTCAGGCCCAATCGTGCTCGCCCGGCTGCCGTAGCCGACCGACAGAGGCCCTCGACGCTCAAAGAACGAGATCCACACGTCCCCGCGCTCAACCCAGGCACCGGTCTCATCGACAAGGTGCGCGAAACGCTCCCGTGTCTCGGGCGCCCGAATCAGATACCCGAGCGACCCCCGGCCTTCATTGCGATCCTGTCGCGCCTGCACCTCTCCTGCTCCGACCATGTTGGACTGACCGGCGAGGATGAACACCTTGAGTGCGTCGGGCTTCGAATGCGGAGTCGTCGATTGCGAAGTGCCCACGACCAGGATAAGAAGAGGCAGGAGGAGGTGGGATCTCATGTTGGAGTTCGGGTTGGGGAAACCGATTCAGTGGACCAGTGAGAGGCGCTGCATGCGAGGCACGCACTTGGGCCCGAGACCGAACGCGGGTGCCCCGGAATTCTACCGAGCGCGTCGATCTGCGGGTGATGTCCGGGAGGCTGCCTGGGTTCAAGGGTCATGCGAGCCCTGCGGGCTGCGCATCGGATCGCGGGCGGCCTTGGTCGGTCTCGCGCAACAGGGGATGCGCTGCCCGCGGAACGGAACCCTACTCACATGAGCTCGATCCCGTTGAGGAACACGATGACGCGTGTGACCAGCGCGGCGAGAACCGACGCGTTCAGAGCCGCGAGAACGCGCGCTGAACCATGGCTCCGCGCCGCGGCCATGCCACTGGGAACAATGCCGATCACAGCCACGGCGATCATCGCTAGCCACGCCACGCTGGGCGGATCTGTACTCTCGAGGAACGAGAGCAGCCACCCAAGGAGGTAGAGCCCGAGTACGGCGGGCACGAACGCGAGACTCCACGGCAGTGCCTGGTGCGCGTCGCCCCGGCGCCAAGCGGCGCGATTCACCATGGCGAGTGCCACAAAACCGCCTGTCCAGAATGCGGGATCCACGAGAGCAGCGTAGCTTGCGGCGTCCTGTCGCAGCAACGGTTTCGCTGCGAAGGATCCGTTTCAGCGTGATTCGTAGCCTCCGAATCGAACAAACAACGCCGCGTGATCGGAGGGGAAGCGCATTGGGTGCCGGTCAATGACACGCGCCTCGACGACGCGCATGTTGCTCAGGGTGTCGTACACGAAATCAATGCGATCTTGCTGTTGCGCTGGAAAGCGCGGGGTCCAAGTACGATCTCGGTTCCTGTCCACCCGTGGACTGTGTTCTCGGTAGGCGTCGCGGAATCCACGATCCGACATCACCCGGCTCGTCGGCCAGTCGATGACCTGGCCGTATTGCTCGCGAGCGGTCTCCGTGTAGTCGAGGTGCGACATGCTGTTGAAGTCCCCGGCGACAATCACCGGCAGGTCCCCCCAGCCGGCTTCCCGTAAGCGCGTATCGAGTTGGTCCAGGATCTCGCGCAGGTTGACAGCAGAAGAAGCGCATGCTGCGAGCAGTTCATCGCGCGAGCGACCCTCGCGCGTGCCCTCCTCCCAAATCTCGGCGTCGTAGGGCAACCAAATCGACAGGAAAGCGACCTGCTTGCCACTGGGAACTTCGACGACGGCACCGACGCACTTGAATTCCTCGAAGACTGAGATGTCCGCAACAATCGGGAAGCGGCTGTGGATCGAGACGTTCGTTCCACGCGGATGAAAATGAAATCCAAGCGCGGAGCTGATGAGTTGCCCCGATCCGTAGGTCTCCTGCATGGCGACCAGGTCGGCGCCAGACTCACGAATCACGTCCACTACACGCTGGGGTCCTACCACTTCCCCATCCTCCCTACCCCCATGCCAGATATTCCAGGTGAGCACGGAAAGGCCCTCCGTCGCACCCTCCGGCTTGGGTGTCACGCACCCAACGGCAACGAGCAAGAGACAGCAGCAGGCGAGGAGTCTTGAGCAGGTCATCGGAACAGGATGCATTCTGGGCGCCGCCCACGCGAGCGTGAACGCCCGACACAACAGGCACGGGCATCGACTGATGCCCCCCACCGCCTTCCGAGGTCCAAAGTGGTTTCACAAAGCGGTCCCCTGAGGACTCGATAGACTTCAGTCTATGACGAAGACCGAGGTACTCGAGTTCCTCAAGCGCGAACAGGATGCGCGGGGCATCGCGCATTGGAAGAAGCACGCTGAGAAGTCAGGCGGGCTTCGAAGCTACGGAATCGGCCTGACTCGTCTGCGCAAGTACGCCAAGACCCTCGGCCGGGATCCCAAGCTTGCCAGGCAGCTTTGGAGGTCGAAGGTCTACGAGGCCAAGATCATCGCGCTGCTCATCGACGACCCGAAATCGATGACGATTGAGCAAGCCGAAACCCAGGTCGAGCAATTGCAGGGGGGATACCTCGCCCACGTCTTCTCCTCCTGTGACGCCACCCTCGCCAAGACTCCCTTCGTCCTCGAACTGATCGAGAAATGGATCGCAAGCAAGGACCGAACGCGCAAGCGTTGCGGCTATGGCTTGCTCTACGAAGTGTCCAAGTGGAAGAAGAAGAGCGCTCCGGACGAAGCGGCATTTCTGGCACACATTGCTCGCATTCAGAAAACTCATTCCAAACAACCCACTTCGGTCGTGCTCTCCATGTGCGGCGCGTTGATGGGCATCGGAGGGCGAACCAAGAAGCTCCACGCAGCAGCGATCAAGGTAGCCAGGGAAATCGGACCGGTTGAGTTCGACCCCTCCGGTAAGTGCCCTCCTTTGGACGTGGAGCGGAAACTCTCACACGATCTGTTCAAGCAGCGCTTGGGCCTCTAGGGCTTGCGCGCGAGGCGACGGCCGGCTGAACCGCGACCCCCTCACTAAGATTCCCACAAGGCTTCAAGGACAGAAGCGAGCACGTCGAGGACGCCCTCGCCGACCCAGCCGGGGTCGAGAGGCCCTCCCGATGTAGCGCTGGCACGGGAACTCGCTCTTCGCTCGCTCAAGGAGTCATTGAGTTTGTGGATTTCCCCGCGGTCAAACCACAGCAGCCCACAGCAGAGGCACGCGTCAAGCTCAATCCAGTCCCCCCCGGCCGGCTCCCTCCACTGCCGAAACCCACCACGACACTCCGGGCAATCGAGCTCGAGCGACTCGGCAGCCGCCTCGGCCCGACTCCACAAGGAGGTCGTCGAGCCCCTGCCCGCCTGGGCATCCAGCACGGATCGCGCGAGCAAGACGCCCTGACAATCACGACAGGTCCACGCGGTACCCAGTTGAAGCTGTTGGGAGTCGAGGGCCGTCGAACATCTCGGGCACTTCATCCCGTCAGTTTAGCAGACAGTCGATCGACCGCGTGCTGTCATCGGGTTCGTTGGGCGCACAGATATCTGGGCTCTCGACCCGCGACCCAGCTCACCAAGTCATGACGTTGACTGCATTCTGAGTTTGGGGGTAGCCTGAACCGATCTCCATGCAGAAACAAGCCGTCATTCTACTCACGTGCTGCTGCTGGCCTGCCTTGAGCTCCATCGCAGCGCCCGTTCAGGAACCCGACATCGCGGCGTTGGTAGCGAAGGCGCTTTCCCAAGACGAAGACATCGATCCCGGGATTCTCGAGACCATCGGACTCGCACAAAACCGGATGGCGCTCAATGGCCTGCGGGATTGCAGCGAACGAGCGCGGGGCGACTTGCGCCCGCACGCCCTCAAGGCCCTGCGACACTTTCGGGGAGTTTCTGAGCTCGAGACTCCTGCAGTCAAATTCCTCGCCGAACAGGCGCTGTCAGACTCGAACGTGATCAGCCAAGCCGCTGCCCGTACGCTCGCCCTATTCGGCGATAGAGCTAGCCGCGAGCTGACACGCGTGCTCGACCAAAGTGAGGACAGTCGAACGCAACAGTACGCGGTGGGTGGCTTGGTCGACGTCCTCACCTCAGATGGAAGCAGCGCCGCCCTCGAACGTCTCTTGGAACACTACCGCCCATGGATTTCAGGGTCGGTACAACTCGGAGTCGACGCGCTAGCCTCGTTTGAGGACCCGGCCTCCACGAAAATCCTCCACAAGGCTCTAGCCAAGTCCAAGACACCAGCAGGCGTGCGCATGCTCATTGCCCGGGCACTCGCCGACCGCCCGGGTGCGGCGAGCACGGCAGCCCTGGAGAAGGCCCTGCGCGACAGGGACGCCGAAGTTGTCGCGGCTGCGATCGCAAGCCTACGCAAGAGGGGAGAGACCGGACACGTTCGGGCCCTCGCGCGACTGACAAGTCATGACTCGGCATTCGTACGTTTCCAGGCCTTCTATGCGCTCGCCCTCGCCCAGGGTGACGCGCCAGATTTTGAGCGCAAACTCGTGCGGGCCTTGGAAGGCAACGACTTCGCGTGGCGCATGGCGGCCGCTGCGGCGCTGGGCGACGCGAAAGATCAGAAGTCGGCTGAGAGGCTGGCACAGTTGATCGACGACCCGCACCCGGGTGTCCGACGCGAAGCGATCGAGCAGGCAAGGAAACGACGCCTGCGCGTCGCAATCCCGAGCCTCATCACGCGCATGGAAGACGATGGGGCCCGTCTGCGAGACACTGCCCACTCGGTGTTGGTCGAGTTGACGGCCCTGGATCACGGTCCCGGCCCAGACCGCTGGAGGGCGTGGTGGAACGGCGAAGGCAGCACGTACCAACTTCCCACGCGGGAGAACGCCTCGGCCCGGCTTCGCGAGCGTGAACGAAGGAGGGCGGACTCTGCGACGAAAGCAGAGGCGACCTTCTACGATCTGCGCTTCTCGAACGACAGGGTCGTTTTCTTGCTTGACGTCAGCGGATCGATGGAACTCGACGGCCGCATGCCGCGCATGCAGCGAGAGATGCTTGCTTCTCTGGAGCAAATCCCTGACGGCGCCCGGTTTGATGTCATCCTCTTCCATACCAAGGTCATCCCTTGGGGCAAACAGCTGATGACAATGAGCCCGCGGACACGGCAGAGTGCCCGCAACTACGTCAACCGTCTGCGCGCCCTGGAGAGCACGAACCTGCATGCCGGACTCCGTGCTGCGTTCGCCCACAAGGAGGTGGACACGATCGTCGTGCTCTCCGATGGTGAACCTACAACCGGCGTCACGCAATCGGAGAGAATTCTGGCCGATGTTCGGGAATGGGATGAACTGCGCGGAGTCGCCATTCACTGCGTCGCCCTCGGATGGAACGGCGAGCTCTTGCAGTCGTTGGCCGATCAAACCCAAGGTACGTTCGTCGCAGCGCGCTAACCGCCCGTGATCCGACCACGGCGAGCGCCCTAGTGAGCTCTCGTCCCCCAGGGTCCGATCGGATACAAGAGAGGAGCCACGATCATCAGAACACCACTCGGCCACGCACCAAGGAGTACGACGACGACGCCCGACCCCCACGACGTTCTCAGCAGTTCGGGCACGAAACGTGGAGCCGCTGCGCTGATGAATACCTCGACGGGTTCGGAGTCTTGACGCTGCCCGCCCTGCCACGACTCATTCGGGCGGCGCGGGTCCAGGCTGCAGACCGGGTCCTGGGTTGCACCGGCGGAACGCGCACTCGCGATTGAGTTTCGCGGGGGTGGTTTCCACCCAGGCTGGCACAATGGCACCCATGATCCGCGTCCTAGCCACTCTCATCCTCTGCACAGCCGCCGCAACCGCTCAATCCGACCACCCCCTGCCTGACGATCCGCGTTGGCTGAGATTCCCCGGCGGTGACGGGCCCGGAGCCGGACGCCATGTGGTCTTCATCGCTGCCGACCAGGAGTATCGCAGCGAACAGTCCTTGCCGATGCTCGCGCACCTCCTGGCGGAGCGGCACGGATTCCACACCACGGTCCTGTTCGGGGTGAATGCGGAAGGCTTGGTGGATCCGACCCAGAAGATCCGCTGGGAGGACAAGACCGTCATGCACGACGTGCCGGGGATCGAATACCTGGACAGTGCGGACATGCTCATTCTGTTTACGCGCCTCATCACGCTTCCCAAGGACCAGCTCGCGCATCTCCACGCCTACTTCGATTCCGGCAAACCACTGATCGCCCTGCGGACTGCCAATCACGGCTTCATCGACTTGGACTACAAGCTGAGTGGGAAACGCGTGCACTTCGGGGAGGACGTCCTGGGCGGTTCGTTCCGAAGCCACCATGGGAACTGGCACGCGGACTCCACCAGGGGAACGGTCATCGAGGATCAGGCCGATCACCCGATTCTCAGGGGTGTCAAGGACGTCTGGGGACCCTCGGATGTCTATCGGACTTTCCCTGAGGGAGGGGCTCTACCTGAGGCCTGCACGCCGCTCCTGATGGGTCAGCCATTGACCGGCCGCAAGCCCACTGATGGGCCCAACCCCAACCTCATCCCACTGCCCATCGCCTGGATCAAGACTTGGACGGGTGCGCAGGGGCGACCCTCCCGTGTGTTTCACTCGACAATGGGCAGCGCCAAGGACTTTGAGAACTCTGGGCTGCGCCGCCTGATCGTGAACGCCACCTTCTGGGGCCTGGAGTTGGAGCAGGCCATCACGCCGAATCTGAGCGTCGACATCGTCGGTCGCTACGCCCCCCTGGCCAGCGGTTTTGCCTACGAGAAGCTGGGCGTGAAGCCCAGACCCGCACGTGACTACGATCCCCGATACCCAGACGCCGACACCGGCAACGAAGGGCCCGATCCAACCAACAAGCACGCGCTGCGGACCGACTCGCTACCCGATCCCGACGGATTGCCGGCCGACATGGGCCAAACCGTGCAGGTGTACATACTCCTCGGCCAATCCAACATGCTGGGCTTCGGCAAGGTAAAGGGCGACCACGGCTCACTCGAACTCGCCGTGCAGGAGAAGGGTCTCTACCCCTACCTGGTGGATGACGAGGGTCAGTGGACCGTGCGAGAAGATGTCCGCAACGTGCGCGTGATGGGCAGCGGCACGGGCGGAATGCGACAGTTCAACAACGAGTTCTTGACCATCACGGGCGGCAAGATCGGTCCGGAGATCGGCATCGGGCACCACCTGGGTCAAGCCATCGAAGCGCCCGTCATGGTCCTCAAGAGCTGCATCGGAAATCGCTCTCTAGGGTGGGATCTGTTGCCTCCGGGCTCCGAGCAGTACGAGTACGAGGGCAAGATCTACGCGGGCTACAAACAGACTCCCGACTCCTGGGAGAAGGGCACCGAGCCGGAGCCCATCGGGTGGTATGCCGGCATGCAGTACGACGGAGACGTGGCGCGGGCCAAAGGGGCGCTCGCCGAACTCGACAAGTACTACCCGGGCGCCAAGGGCTACGAGGTCGCCGGATTCTTCTGGTGGCAGGGGGACAAGGATCGCTACAACGCCGCCCATGCCAGCAAGTACGAGGAGAATCTCGCGCGCCTCATCAACCAACTGCGCACGGATTTCGCTGCGCCCACCGCCCACTTCGTCATCGCCACCCTCGGGCAGACGAAGAAGGGCTCGACGGGCAACGAGGGCATGATCCTCGACGCCATGCTGAACGTCGACGGCAAGACGGGCAAGCACCCAGAGTTCAAGGGCAACGTCGCCACCGTCTACAGCTATCCCCTGTCGAAGGGCGGGAGCTCCAACGGCCATTACGACGGCAACGCAGAGACCTACATGAACATCGGTGAGGCGATGGGCCGGGCCATGGCCAACCTCATCGAAAACGAGCGCCAGAAGACTAGACATCCCCGCTGACGCCCCGGCCCACAGAGTCGACTTCCTGGAGAGCTCGCGGGGTGCCGATCAGAGCTCGATCCACCGCTGCCCCCCGACCTCTGCTCTCCCCGTTCAAGCGGCCAGCCGGGCCCCGCCCTGTCGCCGCTTCGTCGACCGGCTGACGAGCCGCTCCCTTACCGACCCGGGCTCGGCGATTCTTTGCGTGGGCGCTTCCTGAGCTCGAGGGTGTCGAACAAGCGGCCGTGCTCGTCGATCGCCTGGAACTCCAGGTGCTCCCCATGGATCGCAACATAGACCAGGTGGTGGTAGCGCGCCTTCTTGTGGCCAAACCAGGTATTGGTGGGGTCAAAGTCCTCGAGGTGTCCCCCACCGCCCGCAGCCGTCACGTAGATAACACCGCCATCCTCGTAGGCCTGGACCTTCTCCTTCCGAATTGGGAAGGTCCGCTCATAGTCGTGGACGTGACCCGAGAAGCAGATGTCCACGCTGTAGCGCTCGAGCAGCCCGATGATGTTGCGGACGTTCGGATCACCCCGCGTGGAGGCACCCTGAGTCGTGTCACCGTAGTCATCCGCGTCCGAGGTATAGGGCGGCTGATGCAGAATCGCGAAGCGCCAGGTTGCGTTGGATGCCGAAAGCGCGCCCTCAAGCCAGGTTAGCTGCGCCGACTGGTCGGCCAATGAACGGTTCCCGTCGATCATGAAGAATTCGGCATCTCCGAAGCGGAAGGAGTACCAGCGTTCCGGTTCGGGCAAGGACATGTAGCGGTAGTAGTGCGCGGCGTCCTGCTCGTGGTTGCCCAGCACGGGCATGATCGGCACGCGACCGATGAGTGGCTGCATGCTCGGGAAGAACACGTCGGTCCAATCACGCTTGTTTGTACCGGTCTCTACCAGGTCTCCCGCGTGGACGACAAGATTGGGGCGATGCATCCAAGCTAGATCGGAGACACGCTTGGCGACGTCCCTCTGAGTCTGGGTGTCGCCGATAACGACAAAGGTGAAGGCCTTCCCCGGCGTAGCTGCCGTGCGGAATGACAAGAGCGGAGACTCAACGCTCAGATCGTCCGGGCCGTGGGCCTGCACTTGATAGAAGTACTTCTGGTCGGGGTCCAATCCCGTGAGCCTGCATTCATGCAGACTCCTCACGGAGGCCAGGGGGACCGTCACAGTCGCCGCCACCGGGTCGGAGTCTCGCCTGACGTGGACTGTCCCTGTGGAGGGGAACGTCGTCTCGAACAGCACAGACATCTCGCTACTCGTGGGCCAGGTCAGGTAGGGCTGGACCAGGAACCCAAACTCCATGTCCGTCCAAGGGTCGAGTTGAGTGAGCTCGGCTCGCTCTTCAAAAGCTGACTGAACAGTCTCCGCACTCCAAGCCGTGTCATCCAACTGCACGGACAACAGTCGCCCATCAAGGAAGTTGTCCTCGTTGCTATCGCGATAGCTTCCGATGACTAGGGAAGCCGCTGGGTCGTAGAGGATCGGACCGCTTTGAGCCGTTGACTCCCCATCGAGCTGACCGTCAACCCATAGGCGCATGTGGGTCCCGTCGTAGGTCACTGCCACGTGGTGCCAGCGTCCCGGAACAAACGGAGTCTTGCCCCGCAGGTAGGTGAGCAACCCGTTCCCGTCATCGGCCCCCTTTGTCGAGAGAGCAAACGAGAAGAACTCCTCCTCATACCCCAACATGAACCCGCGCTCTTCGTCCCCATCGTCCTGCACGCAGCCAATCAACCCGCCCCAGCGATGGGGGCGTTCGATCGCTACCCAGGCAGACGCGCTGAAGGCCTCGGATGGCATGGAGATGCTCTTCTCGGCAGGATTCCCGGCCACGAACACATCCGCGGCGTCGTTCAGGATGACCCCCCCACCCCGTTCCTCGGGTGCAAACACGACTGCGGCTTCGCGCCGAGCCAGCGGAGTTCCAGGCCTCCCAGCAATACCCTCCTTCAGCTCGGACACAGAGAAGTTCCACACATAGGAGCCACCGTCCTGCCAAGCCGCGCCCGTTCCTATCGGGCCGAGGGTGGCCAGCACATGCGTAGAAAGAACGAAACCCAGGAGTACAGGCTGAATCATGAAAGCCGTTGGGCGAAATGGGGTTGATGAAAGAGGAGAGGTAGACAGGATACCGATCGGGGCCCTGCTACCACACACAAGAAGGGCTGGCTCCTGTTAGGAGCCAGCCCTTCTTGTGTGTGGTAGCAAGGCCGTGGCTGCCCACGCTGTGTTATTCTGCTCCAATGCCCACGGCGTTGGAGCGGGGGTGCGGCGGGGGCTTGCGGGAGTGGAAGCGTTTCCTGCTGCTCGAGCCGCGAGAGGGGCTGCAATCGGCGGAGGAGTCGTGAACTGCGCACAACGCGGAAAGTGATTCGTGAGAAGCACAGGAGTCGCCTCCCTTGCGACAGGATCAAATCACTCCCGAGACGATGGGGCGGGTTTCGTTCCGGTCGGGGACAAGCTCGGGTGCCGAATGTCGATGGCCTCCACGAGAAAAACCACGTCTTCTGCGATGTTCGTTGCTAAGTCCGCCACGCGCTCGATGTTTCGCGACACCGAAAGAAGTGCCACAGCCGATTCGATACAGGAGGGGTCGTCCTTCATGCCATCAATCAATAGCCGGAAGTGATCGGCGTGGTAATCATCCACCTCGTCATCTCGTTGGCAGACCCTGCGCGCGAGAGCGGTGTCTTCTGTGACCAGGGCACTGAGGCTATCCCTGAGCATTTCCCTGGCGACACGAGTCATGGACTCCATGTGCATGGTGCCGGTCAGGAAGTCCTGGTCGGAGAGCCGCATCGCGAGACTGGCGATGTTTCCACATAGGTCGCCGATGCGCTCCAGGTCCGTGGTAATTTTCATGGCGGCAACGATCAGACGTAGATCACCGGCAACGGGCTGGTGCAGAGCCAGCAACTTGATGCCGTCACTGTCGATCTCCAGCTCCATCCGATCGATCTTCACATCCATTTGAGAAGCGCGTTCTGCCCTCCTCACATCGCCTTGCATGAGCCCGACGACTGCATCCCGCAGGGCACCCTCAACCAGGCCCCCCATGGTGAGGAGCTTTTGCTTCAGTTGGGCAACGTCCCGTTCGAGGTGGGTGGTCATGGTTAGCCGATACGTCCGGTGACGTACTCCTCCGTGATCGCGTTCTGGGGGTGAGTGAAGATGGAACTTGTTTCTCCGAATTCGATCAGTTCCCCCTGATACAAGAACGCCGTCTCGTCTGAAACGCGCGCTGCCTGCTGCATGTTGTGGGTGACCATGACGACCGTGTAGGTGCTTTTCAGCTGATCGATGAGCTCCTCAATGCGCGCAGTGGCGATCGGGTCGAGGGCGGAGCATGGTTCGTCCATCAGAAGAACTTCAGGCGAAATAGCCAAGGCGCGTGCGATACACAGGCGCTGTTGCTGACCCCCCGAAAGAGCCAACGCTGACTTACTCAACACGTCTCGCACCTCATCCCAAAGAGCGGCTTCCCGGAGCGTACGCTCCACGAGCTCTTCAAGGTCGCCTTGGTAGCCCGCGATGCGGGGCGCCCAAGTGATGTTGTCTACGATGCTCTTGGGGAACGGGTTGGGCTTTTGAAAGACCATGCCGATGCGGCGGCGCAATTCCACGACATCGACACGTGGGTCATGCAGGTCCTGACCCTCAAAGCGGACCTTCCCCTCCAGTCGCATAGAGGGGATGAAGTCGTTCATTCGATTGAAGGCTCGCAGAAGCGTACTCTTGCCGCACCCTGATGGGCCAATGATCGCTGTAACCCTGCGAGGTTGTATTCCAATCGTGACATCCCTGACGGCTGCGGTTTCGCCATAGTGAATCGAAGCCGCCTCCGTCGACAGGGCGTAGTGTGACTCCTGAGGGCCCGGGGTGACGAGGCTGGGACGCGGCCGTGAGGAGCGTGCTCGCGTCGCGGTCGAGCCCTTGGACTTGGGTGAAAGCATGTCGGTATTGGCGGTCAATGTTTGCCGAGTCGGCGATCGGCGCGATTACGGATGAGAACGGCGATGCCGTTGAGTGTGAAGAGGAACATCAACAAGACGATGATCCCTGCTGCGGCCAGATGATGAAAATCTTCCTGTGGTCTTGAGGCCCAGTTGAAAATCTGAATGGGCATGACTGTGAACGGATCGAAGGGGCTCTCTGGCACAAATGCAACATAGGTGAGCGCACCGATCATGATCAGCGGGGCGGTTTCGCCCAGCGCGCGTGAGAGGGCGAGGACGATACCCGTCATGATGCCCGGGGTCGCGGAGGGCAAGACATGGTGACGCACGCATTGCCAGCGGGTGGCTCCCAAACTGAAGGCCGCCTGGCGTAGGGTGTCCGGAACGGCCCTGATCGCTTCGCGCGTGGCAATGATGATGACTGGCAGGATTAGCAGAACCAGCGTGCTGGCACCCGCCAGCACAGAGCGTCCCAGGGGTAGCGGCATCCCCAAGAAACTGGCCCCCTCATCGAATTGATCAAACATCCGCACAAATGCGATTAACCCCAACATCCCGTAGAGAATCGAAGGCACGCCGGCCAAGTTTGCGATCAGAATTTCGAGAGCTCGGTGAAGGCGCCCCCGCTTGGAGTACTCCTCGAGATAGAGGGCCGCACAGATCCCGATGGGTATGGCGATCAGGGCGGTGAAGGAGATGCACCACAGACTGCCATAGATGGCAGCGTGAAAGCCGGCCCGCCTCGGGCTGCGAGAGGGGTAGTTTTCGAAAAAGCCAGAGCTGATCCACGCGACACCATCGTTCAGGATACCAGTGATCAGGGTTACTAATGCCAGTACCCCGGCAAGAGTGGCAAGCAGCGCGAGCGTCCGAAAGCGACGTTCGCTCCGATGTCGCATGGCGCTGGAGCGAGCGAAGTGGCCCGTGTTCTTGGGGGTGTGCATCAGTATGAATCTCGAAAGCGATCACGGATCCAAATAGAGACCATGTTCATCAGGAGCGTCATGGCGAACAGCAGCAGACCCACCGCGAAAATCGTCTGGTAGGATGTCGTGCCGTGAGGAGTGTCTCCCAGACTCACTTGCACGATGAAGCCGGTGATCGTCTGGATGGACTCCAACGGATTGACCGTAATCGTTGCCGTCGATCCGGCTGCCATCGACACAATCATCGTTTCGCCAATTGCGCGGCTGATGGCGAGCAGATAGGAGGCCATGATTCCGGAGAAGGCGGACGGAAATACCACGCCTAGTGCTACTTCCTTGCGTGTTGCGCCCAGACCGTAGGCTGCATCGCGGAGAGCTCTCGGAACGGCGCGCATGGCATCGTCTGATAGGGATGCCACGGTCGGGATAATCATGATCCCAACGACCAGTCCAGCGGCTAGCGCGTTGAAGACTCGCGTAGACGGGAGGATGATCTGAAGTGCGGGGGTCACAACGGTCAGGGCAAAGTAGCCATAGACCACCGTGGGCACTCCCGCGAGGATTTCCAGGAAGGGCTTGAGGACACGGCGGAATCTGGCACTTGCCCACTCCGACATGTATAGAGCCGTCAGGCTGCCCACGGGTATGACGAATAGGCCTGCAATGAGCGTCACCAGAAGCGTTCCGGCAACCAGAGGCAGCACACCGAATTGGCGCGGCTCCAACAGGGGTGTCCAGTCCGTGCCCGTCAGGAACTCCAACGGGGCCACAGCGGCAAAGAACGGAATCGTCTCGCGCACCAGTACGAACAGAATCCCCAAGCTGATGGTGATTGTGGAATAGGCGGCGACCTGCAGGAGCAGCCGGATCACCAACTCCTTCACCGAACGTGCACTCGTCCGACCGCTCCGGAGGAGTAAAGCTGGTACCCCTGGCTGATCGCCAGGGGTACCAGTGAGGCCCGGATCGGCACTCATAGAGCCGATCCGCACATCAATCTCTCTCTATCGGAGTCTTGTTGGGCCCTACAGGTAACGCGCTTCAAAGGAGACATCCATGTCACGAGTTGTGCCGGTCTTCTGGCTTGCGTAGCGCGCAACGATGGCCTTGGTCAGGTGCTCAGGAAGTGGCACATAGCCGACTTCTTGAGCCAGCCTGCCCATCTCGTCTAGGTAGAACTTCAGGAACGCGTCCACTTCGACCTTCTGTACGGCTTTGGTCGACGCATAAATGAACAGAGGCCGAGAGAGTGGGCTGTACGTTCCCGATCCAATAGTCTCCAGGCTGGGAACGATAGGGCCGGATCCGCCATCGATCGCGACGATGTTGAGTTGGTCCTTGTTCTCGGTGTAGTAGGCGAAGCCGAAATAGCCTATGCCCTCGGGGTCGCCAGCCACCCCGCGCACGAGGACGTTGTCGTCCTCAGAAAAAGTAGCGTCGGCACGGCAGTTGCCGCTCTTGCCATTCACCTCATCTGTGAAGTAATCAAAAGTGCCCGAATCCTGGCCAGGGGCATATAGTCGGAAGGGCCGATCGGGCCAGTCCGGGCGAATGTCCTTCCAAGTCTTCGCCTTCGATCCTGACTTCCACATGGCATTGAGTTCTGCGATCGTCATAGACCTCGCGAAGTCGTTGCCCTTGTTCACGATCACCGCAATCCCGTCGTAGGCGACCGGGAGTTCGATGAACTCAGTACCGTTGCTGTCGCAGGCGCTGATTTCCTTGTCCTTGATGTAGCGCGATGCGTCGGACACGTCCGTCTCGCCTACGGTGAATTTCTTGAATCCACCCCCGGTACCGGATACGCCAACGGTGACGCGCACCTTGGGCTCAACTTTTCGGAACTCTTCGGCGACGGCTTCCGTGATGGGGAAGACCGTGGACGAGCCGTCGATGGAGATGGTGCCCTCAAGTGCCCCGGAGCTGGCATCTACGGAGTCTCCACAGGCAGAGGTGAAGGAGAGAAGACTGGCGAGGGCCAGGAGTTTTTTAATACGCATGGTTCTTGCTTGTTGTGATAGGAGTTCTTGCACGGCGAGAGGATCGCCCGCTTTTGTGAACTTCCCGTGAAGAAGCCATGCGAAGTCCAGACACCC
>Ga0209992_10001063_pt1 | contig 31514 bp, 31 predicted proteins | sample 2SBtaG_2_FD_182564 | JGI IMG/M metagenome (GOLD analysis project Ga0209992, IMG submission 182564) | Deep subsurface microbial communities from Kolumbo volcano to uncover new lineages of life (NeLLi) - 2SBTROV12_ACTIVE470 metaG (SPAdes)... | ecosystem: Environmental > Aquatic > Marine >... | reverse complement strand
CATGGTGAGTATCACGACCCACCAAATTATTGCCATAAATGTGGTGAATAAGAATACACTATTTAGATCGTATGTGTTGTAAATCCACCCACCAAATACACCGCCAACAAATGCACCTAAAAACTGTGAGGTAGAGTACAAACCCATTGCTAGACCGCGTTTATCGGTGTTTGCAGTTTTAGAGATAAGCGATGGTAGCATCGCCTCCATGGCGTTAAAAGCAATAAAGAACAAGGCCAGCAAAATAAAGAAAGTGGTGTAGGTTAGTGGCGTTTGATAAAACAAGATTTGACTCATTATCATGATGCCAATAGCACTCAGTAACATGGTTTTGTGTTTGTGGTATTTTTCGGCCAAAATGATCATTGGCAACATGCCGATAAAAGAAACCAACATGACTGGTAAGTACATGGTCCAGTTGTCTTCTAAATTGGTAGCAACAATGTTGTTATCTACTAGTAGTTTTGGCATCACAATAAAGGCACAAGTGAGGATTAAGTGCAGAGTGAAGACACTAAAATCTAATTTGAGTAATTTGGCGTTTAATACTTGCTTGATGTTGGGTACTGATAAAGTGTATTGCGCATGTGGTTTGACATGAGGCAGTGTGAATACAATACCCAGTGCAACAATAGACAACCCGGCAATTACCCAGAAAAGCCCAGAAATACCTAAATTAACCGTAATGAACGGGCCAATGAGTAATGAAAGCATAAAGGCCATGCCGATTTGCATACCAACAAAGGCGTTAGCTTTAGAGCGCTGATCTTCAGAAACAAAGTCTGCTAAGAAGGCCATTAATACAGCAGAGATGGCGCCACCACCCTGTAAGGCTCTGCCGATCACGACGCCAATGATATCGGTTGCGTTAGCCGCAACAACACTACCAATAAAAAACAAAATTAAACCAAATATCAACAATGGCTTACGACCAAATTGGTCAGACAGGTAGCTAAACGGTATTTGTAGTAATGCTTGGGTTAGACCGTAGATGCCAATCGCTAAGCCGATTAAGTAGGGTGTGGTATTTGAGTATTGGGTGGCGTAAACCGAAAAGACCGGGAAGATCATAAACAACCCGAACATGCGAGTTGCCATAATGGATGAAATTTTAAGCGCGAAGAAACGCTCTTGTTTGTTCATTAATGTGGGTAGATTAGTCTTCTAAAGTGTAATGTGGTGTGTAGAGTGGGTAGCTCTTTTTAAGTACACGACGCGCATCTTTAGCCAGTGTGTCAGCACTGATAGCATCATAGTTATGTGCCATTAGGTGTAGTGCTGCGGGCACTGATGGTGTGTTTGGGTATTTTTCAATAATGTATTTGGTGCGATTAATAGCAGCGATATTAGCGCCTTTTTTGGTGTAGAAAATAGCCACAAAAAGTTCGTGTCTAGATAGGATGTTTCTAAGCACAATTAGGCGAGATTTGGCTTCGCTTGCGTATTCAGTTTTTGGGAATTTTTCAATTAAAGCGAGGTAGTAGTTAAAGGCATCGCGTACTGAATTAACATCACGCTGGGCGTTGTCAGTAATGTAGTCGTCTAAGATTGAGCGAGACTTGTCTTCTGAGATGACACCGCGTAAGTAGTAGGCGTATGGGGTAGAAAAATGATCTGGATAAAGTTTGATGTAGCCGTTTAGGCGATCAATGGCTTGGTCGTAATCTTCGCTTTTGTAAAGTGCGTAGGCGATTTCTAGCTTGGATTGTAGGGCGTATTTTGAGCCTGGGTAAGCTGCCTGTAATTGTTCGTAAAGCTCAATACCTTGATCCATAGAGCCAGCGCTGATTTGCTCTTTGGCTTGTTCAAAAAATGTTTTTGGTGACCAGCCTTTGGTAATAGACTCTCTTTTGGTTTCTTCTTCCCAGAAACAACCGCTTAATAGTAGTGTTAATAATGGAAGGATTAGGATTAGTTTGACTGCAGGTTTCATGAATAAGTGAAGGTAATATTACAAATATGTATAAGCATTATACTGAGGTGATTGTATTATAATGGCAAAGATTTATCCATATTTTAGACCTATATTTTTTGCATGAGTTTATTTGAAAAAAGAATTCTAATTAGTGACCTATGTGAGGTGTTAGATACCTATATGCCAAAAGAGCATGTTGAGGGTGTTTATCAAGCTTATATTGTAGCGGCTACTGCACATGATGGACAGTATCGTCGCTCGGGCGAGGCTTATGTGTTCCATCCAATTAATGTGGCGATGATTTTGGCTGAGCTAAAACTGGATTATCCTTGTATTGTTGCAGCATTGTTGCACGATTGTATTGAAGACACCTCTTTAACACACGAAGATATTGTTAGTGATTTTGGTGAGGAAGTTGCACATATTGTGCAAGGGGTTTCAAAGCTGACAGGCTTAGAGTTTCACTCAAATATTGACCAACAAGCGCAAAACTTTAGAAAGCTGTTTTTAGCCATGAGTACAGATATGCGAGTGATGATGATCAAGCTTGCTGATCGCTTACACAACATGCGCACACTCAAATCAATGAGTCGTGAAAAACAATTAAGAATTGCCAAAGAAACGGCCGAGATCCATGCGCCTATTGCACGCCGACTGGGTTTAAACAGCATCAGGGTTGAGTTAGACAATTTGTGTTTTGAAATTATTAGCCCATATCGTTATAAAGTATTAACGCACCAGATTAAAAAACAATGCGGCAATCGTAAAAAGATTATCAAACACATTCAAGGCGAGATTGAAAATCGATTAAACCAAGAAGGTTTGGGTAAAGTAAAAATTACCGGGCGTCAAAAACAGCCTTGTAGTATTTATAAAAAGATGAAAATTAAGCAATTGAAGTTCTCTCAAGTGCTTGACATGTATGCTTTTAGAGTGATTGTAGATGACGTGTCGCAGTGCTATCAGGCGTTAGGTATTATTCATAATTTGTATAAGCCTTTGCCGGGCAAATTCAAAGACTATGTGGCCTTGCCTAAGTCAAATGGTTATCAGTCGTTACACACGGTGTTGTTTGGGCCTAATAAAATCTTTATTGAAGTACAGATTCGATCAGAAGACATGCATTTTGTTTCTGAATACGGTATTGCCGCACATTGGCATTATAAGAGCGATACGAGTAACCCTGCAGAATTGGCGAGTAATTGGTTGGGTTCGTTGTTAGAAATCCAACAAAACTCAGGTACTTCGGTTGAATTTTTAGAAGAGACTAAGACTGATTTATTCCCCTCAGAAGTGTTTGTCTTTACCCCTAAGGGTGAGATTATTCAATTGCCTTATAAATCAACCGTGCTGGATTTCGCCTATGCAATTCATACTAATGTGGGTAATCAGACGATAAAAGCCAAGGTGGATCAAGTTAACGCTTCGATTACAGCTAAGTTAAAGTCAGGACAGACCATTGAAATTATTACCAATAAAAAAGCCAAACCGCATCCAACTTGGCTACAAATAGCCATTACCGCTAAAGCCAAAGCTTCCATTAAAGCCAAATTAAAAGAAGAGTCTGCTTCTGAGTTGATCCAACTGGGTGAATACTTATTAAACAATGCTTTAGAGTATCAGGGTGGTGGCGAGCCAATTAGTGAAGAAAGCTGGCAAGCCTGCTTGCAAGATTTTAAGTGTGACTCTAAAGAAGATTTGTATATGAAAATCGGCCTGTCTGAGGCCATGGTATCTGTGGTGTTAAACAAACTTCAATGCGATGGCGATCATTGTGTGATTAAAAATATTGGTATTACACAAACTCAAGGTAAGGCAATTAGTTTTGCACGTTGTTGTTACCCAATTCCAGGCGATAAAGTAGCAGGCATATTAACCACGACTAAAGGCTTGGTTATGCATCGATTTGATTGTGGTAATTTGCTTCATGCTAAGCAGAAAAATGAACAATGGCTAGAGATAGATTGGAACGCAGATGAAAATGAAGAATTTGAAGTATTGATTCGAGTACAAGTAGAAAATCGTCGTGGCATGCTGGCCTCTATTGCCAATGTGATTGCTAAAATTGGCGTTAATATTGAACACTTAGAAGTAGAGGAGCGAGATCATTCAATGAAGGCGCTTAATTTAGTCATTAGTGTGGCAAATTCTGACAAGTTAGATGAAGCACTATACGCCATAAAAAGCCTAGAATTTGTACACTCGGTTGCACGGACATAAACAAACACAATCTAGAATTTTGCTAATCATACACACCCATACAAAGACCTTTAAAAAACCGATGAATTTTCACCGTTAGTAAGCCCAATTTTTGATTAAAATTAAGCCTATCTTTTTTTTGTTTATTTTCTAAGGTATTAATATGAAATGGACCGACTCTCTCGATATTGCGATTGCACTAGACGAAGCGCACCCTGACTTTGACCCAACTTTTGTTAATTTTGTCGATTTGAGGCAAATGGTAATCGCATTAGAAGAGTTTGACGATGAAGAAGGCAAATCAGGCGAAAAAATCCTTGAAGCGATTCAAATGAACTGGCTTGAAGAAAAAGAATGAAATTAATTAAAGGGTTTGTTGTATTTGTTATTTTGAGTTTGAGCACTGCTCAGGCAATATTAGAAGTTACCGTCGTTAAAAAGGATGAAAACGCCTTTCCTATTATTGTTAGCCACTTTGAGCTAACTGGCAAGAACGCACAAGATAAAGACATCTCTAACATTATTCAGGCCAATTTAGAGCGGTCAGGGCGTTTTAACGTGGTGATTCCAGACGCTATTATTGATCAAAATGTTGATGCACAACACTGGAAGCGTCAAAATATTGAGGCTGTGGTTAGCGGCAGTATCGAGCAACAGAGCGATAAGATTTACAAGTTGAGCGTGAGTTTGTTTGATGTTTATAGCAACAAGCAATTATTTACCAAAACCACACGGGTGCATGTGAGTGGTTTTAGAAAAGTAGCACACCAATTGAGTGACCATATTTATGAGGCGTTGCTAGGTGAAAGCGGCTCGTTTAACACTTTGCTGACTTATGTTACGGTGACTACCGATGCCAAAGGCAACAAAGAATATCGATTGAATATTTCTGATTCTGATGCGATGAATGTGAAGAGCCGTATCAAGCTTAAAACCCCGATATTATCACCTGTTTGGTCGCCTAATCGAAAATACGAACACAAGAAAATCGCCTACGTTTCTTTTGAAAACGGCCGATCAGAGGTGTTTATTTGGTATCCATATACGCGTCGTAAAATTGAAAAACTACCCCGTTTTGATGGTATTGCCTCGGCACCAAGCTGGCATCCGAATGGCAAAAGTTTGGTGTTGACTTTATCTAAAAATGGTAACAAAGACATCTATTCTTATAATTTAGAAGATAAGAAGTTAACTCGATTAACACACAACCCTAGTATTGATACAGAAGCCAGTTACTCACCTGATGGTACACGACTTGCCTTTACTTCTAATCGATCAGGCCAAGTGCAAATTTATATTAAAAATTTAACCACCGGCAAGATTAACCGAGCCACCTTTGAAGGCCGATACAATGCCAAAGCGGTGTTTTCACCCGATGGGAAAAGCCTAGCGATGGTTCACCGAATTGACAATGACTACCGTATTGCTATGCTAGATATTGAAACCAAAGATCTAAGTATGATGACTAATAACGAACTGGATGAGTCACCTTACTTTTCGCCAAATGGTGATATGATTATTTTTGCCACTAATAGAGACAACAAAAATTTATTATCCGTGGTGTCGGTTGAGGGCAACCGATCTTACGAGCTTTTTTCACAAATAGGTGAAGTGAGAGAGCCAAATTGGTCAACTTATTTAGAAAAATAAAACAGGAGAATAAAATGAAAAAACTTGCATTATTACCATTGATTGCTATTTTGAGCGCTTGTACGGGATCGGGTGGTTTTTTAGAATCAAATACCGTGGTGATTGAAGAAAAAGGCGCCGAGGGCAAAGCGGTTGATGCGATTGTGCGCGATGAGTCTAGTTTTAATTGGAGTGACCTAACCAAACCATTTAGCAAAGCTGACGATACAAATCAGGCAGGCGTCAAACAACAAGCGGTGGCCGAACTAAAAGCCAGCGATACTAATTTTGTTTTATATTTTGCCTACGACGGTACTGATATTGGCGACAAAGCCACCCAAGAGATTATTAAACACGCAAACTTCATGAGAGACAACCCAAGTGTTAAATTACGTTTAGAAGGGCATGCGGATGAGCGTGGTACACGTGAATACAATCTGGCTCTTGGTGAAAATAGAGCTTTGGCTGTAAAAGAAGTGCTAAGCTTATACGACGGCATGAATGGCAGAATTGAAGTGATCAGTTTTGGTGAAGAAAATCCAATTGCTAAAACGCATGATGAGAGCAGTTGGGAAAAGAATCGACGTGTTGAATTTATTTACGAATAAAAACTAAAAACAGATGAAACGTTTAGGTTGGTTAGTGTTAATTGGGTTGTTTGCGATGCAAGCGCCCTTTAACGTCCTCGCCTTAAATGTAGAAAAAGTAGTTAAAAATAATCACAGCAACCTAAAAAAATTAAAAAAAGCCAATCGGAAGTTAGTTGGTCAAATTGAAGAGTTACAAGAATCACAGAAAATTTCTACTCAAAAAATTACCGAATTATTCCATTTAATGGAATACAAAAAATCTTCCAACGTGGTTAAAGAAACTTTGTTGCGCGTTAGAGAAGACAACAGAAAAGCCAAAAAACTCTACACCAATGCTCGCAGTTTATTGGTAACGGACCAATACAACCAAGCGATTGATTTGTTTTTAAACTATTTGGATGTGTACCCTGATAACAACTACGTTCCTGATGCGACTTATTGGCTAGGCAGAGCCTATGCAGCTAAGGGTGATCGCCATAATGCGAAAAAAGTTTTTGTCGGTTTTCAGCATGACTACGCCCTGCATCACAAGTTTTCTAATTCATTGTATGAGCTTGCGATTATTGAGCATGAACTCAAAGAAGATAAACAAGCGACTCAATTACTTAAGTCAATGATTAAGAAATTCCCCGATCATCGCTCTATTGCCCAAGCAAAAGAATTGCTTAAAACAATTCAAGCAGAGCAAACAACAAACTCTGTTGCTAAGCCTGAAACCAAGCTTGAAAAAAATAAAGACAAGTAAAGCAAAGTGAAAGTTTTGTCTATTCCTAGTGTTGCGCTAGATGCCTTATGTCAGTTTGATGCTAAGCGCTATCCATTTTTATTAGAAAGTGTTAATCATAACAAAGACAATCGTTATTCGATTTTGTTTGCCCATCCAACCGAGCAAATTGTTTTAAATGACTTAGATGAGTTTGATTTTCTGTCAACCTTAGAATCAAGCGTTGACACACCAACGACTGAAAGTGATTTGCCTTTTACTGGTGGCTGGTTCGTTTATTTATCATACGAGTTGATTGGGCAGATTGAGCCTGTTTTAAAAGATGATTTGCATGCAAGCAACCAAGCAGTGGCAATTGCCGCCAAGATTCCAACAGCCATTATTATTGATCATACTGACGAGCAAACCTACCTATTAGATCAGTTTGATAATCAAGCGCGTATTGATCAAGTGTTGGCGGATATCGAGCACTTAAATGAGATTAAAGAAGTTGCTATTAAAGGTGATTTGTCTTGGGAAGAAGAAGCTAAGTTTTTATCAGGTGTTAAGCGTAGTCGTAACTACATTGTCGCTGGTGATGTGTTTCAGGTAAATCTATCACGTCAATGGCGGTATCAGCTTGATGCTAGCGTTGCACCAGTACAAGTCTATCAAGCCTTAAAGCACTCTAATCCAGCGCCGTTTTCTGCTCTAGCGCAGTTTGATGACTTTAGTATCATCTCGTCTTCACCTGAGCGTTTATTCAGTGTGGATGGCAATCAAGTAGAAACTCGCCCGATTGCTGGTACGCATCCACGTGGCAGTGGCGAAGAAGATGAGCGCTTAAAGGCGCAGCTTATTAACCATCCTAAAGAGCAAGCTGAGCATATTATGCTGCTAGATTTGGAGCGTAATGATTTGGGCAGGGTGTGTGAGTACGGTTCAGTACATGTGAATGAGATTATGACGTTAGAAAGCTATCCTTATGTGCATCATATTGTCTCTAATATTAAAGGCAAGTTAAAACCAAACACCGGCATTAAGGCCTTGGTGCGGGCGTTGTTTCCAGGGGGCACGATTACGGGCTGCCCTAAGATTCGCTGTATGCAGATTATTGCTGAATTAGAGCAAATGCCACGCCAAGCTTATACGGGCTCGTTGGGTTATATTAGTAGCAATGGCAAGATGGACTTTAACATCTTGATTCGCACTATGACTCAGCAAGACGATACACTCACACTACGCGCTGGCGCCGGTATTGTGTTTGATTCAGTGGCTGAGCGTGAGCTTGAAGAAACCAAACATAAGGCCGAAGGCATGCTAAAAATCTTTAAGGTTGAAACTTAGAGGTCATTGGATAACGGCGTTCTTTGCCAAAGGCATTTTTACTAACCTTAGGCCCTGGTGCACTTTGCCGACGCTTGTATTCATTATTAAGCACTAGGCTACTAATACGCTTTACCGTATCAAGGCTGTGGCCTTGTTTTACTATGTGGTCAATGGATTGTTTTTGCTCAACAAACAATTCTAAGATTGCATCGAGCTCTGCATAAGGTGGTAATGAGTCCTGATCCACTTGATCGGGTGCCAACTCTGCAGAAGGCTCGCGATCAATAACACGCCCAGGAATCACATACTCAATAGAATTTCGATAATTGGCCAAACGGTAAACCAAGGTTTTAGCAATGTCTTTAAGTGGGGCAAAGCCACCAGACATATCGCCATATAGGGTAGCGTAGCCTACAGCCATCTCAGATTTATTGCCTGTGGTCAGTACAATTTTGCCTGATTTATTTGAAACAGCCATCAGTAGGGTACCTCGAATACGGGCTTGTAGATTTTCTTCAGTGGTGTCGGCATCAGTACCGGCAAACAAAGGCGATAGCTGTGCATTAAAACTATCAACCATCGAGTGAATATTGATTTCATGATAATCAACCTTCATGCTACTGGCTTGAGCTTTGGCGTCTTCAAGACTCATGCTAGAGGTATATTCGTACGGCATCATAATCGCTTGTACATGCTCAGCACCTAGCGCATCCACAGCAATGGCTAATGTTAGTGCAGAATCAATACCACCAGATAAGCCAATCACTGCACCATTAAATACACCATTTTTTTGAATATAGTCTTTGGTTGATAAAACCAAGGCATCATAAATGGTTTTTTCAACAGGCTCGTTGGTGTTTTGCAAAAGTGGCTGATCTAGCGAATGGGTTAGGGTTTGAAAGAAGGGTAGTTGGTGTGTTATTCTGCCGCTGGCATCCATCACAAAAGAACCACCGTCAAATACCAGTTCATCTTGCCCACCCACCGCGTTAACATAAATGAAGTTAACCTTGTTTTCTAATACTCTTTGCTGAATGGCTTTGATTCTTTGCTGGTGTTTGCCTAGCTGAAATGGCGAGGCATTAAGACTGATAATGGTTTGTGCACCTTGATTAACCGCAGCAGCAACTGGTGCAGACTCCCAAGCATCTTCACAAATCACCACGCCAATTTTGGTTTGCTGGCATTCGAATACAAAAGCGTCTGATCCAGGTTCAAAATAGCGTTTTTCATCAAATACACCGTAATTTGGCAAGCATTGCTTATGGTAAGTGTATATACGTCCTTGTTGAATCAGATAGGCGCTATTGTATAAACAGCCCTCAGCACGTGAAGGCGCACCAAATAACACACTGATGTCTTCAGGCAATTGAGTGCGTATGTGTTCAATGGTTGATTCAATTTGATCAATAAAACCTTCTCGTAACAATAAGTCTTCTGGTGGATAACCAATCAGTGCCAATTCTGGAAAAACCAGTAAATGGGTGCCAGTATCAAAGGCTTCATGTGAGAGATCAATGATTGTTTGAGCGTTATTGTTCAAATCGCCAACAACAGGGTTAATTTGCGCAAGTTTGATTTTGATAGGCTCTGAGCCGTTTGAAAGCTTTTCTAACTGCTCCTGCCAAAAATTGGCCTTCGATTTATTGTTGGTGAGTTTTGCGTGCTCAAGTTTGGTGTTGGCTACTACTTCAGCAGGATTAATACCCAAAATATCAGCAAATAGCCAGGCATGCATCTCAGATAGTGCTGATTTTCCTGATTTATATTTACTTAGATTTGATTGATTAATGTCGTATTCTTGGGAGATTTTGTAGTCTGAAAAGCCAGTCTTCTTGCGTACTTTAGCCAGATAGTCTTTGGTTTTATTTGCCATGATTTTTTACCTAAAATTCCTTATATTTTTTACCTATTATAGTTATTTTTTACCACTATTGTAAAGCATTCATTTTAGTTAAAAAATACTAGTAGTGGTAAAAGTACCATAATTATCTTATAAGTCATTGATTTAAAAATAAAAAAATAATAGTTAATTTTTTTATAAAAAAGCACTTTACAAGCCAAAAAAGTGATGGTATATTTCGCATAAATCAACAACAAAACAGGGGAATTGTTATGAACCAAATGCACCAGCACTTATTAGCAGAATCTGAGCTAAATCTTGAGACGATCGATCTTCAACAAAAAGCCTATACGGGTGATGCCGACGCACAGTACGCATTAGCCAACATCTTTCAAAAAGGTATTCATGTTCAAAAGAACGCTAACCATGCTTTTTACTGGTACCAGCGTGCTGCTCAACAAGGTAACTTACTAGCACAGTACAATGTGTTTTTCTCGTATTTGTATGGTGATGGTACTAAAGCGGATGCAAAACAAGCTAATAAATGGTTTGCCAAGGCTTCTTTAAAGAGCTCGTGCTCTGCAGAGTCAATCGTGGCTAAATTATTAAACGGCGTTACACTTCACTAAAAAAACAATCAAACACACCTTGGGGGAGGAAAATGAAAGTTTTACGACTTATTAAGCCGTTATCGGCATTATTTATGCTGTTAGTTGGTAGCTCGTCTTTAGCCTCTATATACAGTTCTTACTCGCCTCTGACACACCTTAAACCCTTGTCAATCATTGTTTCTGTGACATTGATCTTGGGCTTTTTATCCTTTTTTCAAAAAAATACCTACAAACAGCACTAATTGTTGCTAAACTTAACTTTTGTAATTCCTTGGGGGAATTGCTTTTATTTGTTAAATGTTAAGAGGGGAAGTTTTATGAATCAATTATTAAAATTGTCTGCTGTATCGTTATTAACGATTGGTAGTTTTAGTGTGCAAGCAGGTATATTCCATGCTGACACTTTAAAGGATGTACAGTCTAAGGGAAGTTTAACGTGTGGCGTATCAACAGGTACACCAGGTTTTTCTAGCCCTGATGCAAGTGGTAACTGGTCTGGTATTGATGTTGATGTTTGTCGTGCAGTTGCTGCAGCTACCTTAGGCGATGCCAAAAAAGTGAAATTTGTACCGTTAACGGCTAAAGAGCGTTTTGTTGCATTATCATCTGGTGAGATCGATATGTTGTCTAGAAACACAACTTGGACACATACTCGTGATACTTCACTAGGTCTTACTTTTGCTGGTGTTAACTACTATGATGGTCAAGGCTTTATGGTTAAGAAGTCATTGGGCGTTAACAGTGTGAAAGAGTTAGACGGTGCTTCATTTTGTATTCAAGCGGGAACAACAACTGAGCTTAACTTAGCCGATTACTTCCGTTCAAACAAGATGGACTTTAAAGCCGTTACTTACGATACATCTGCGCAAACCAAAGGTGGTTTTGAAGCAGGTCGTTGTGATGCACTAACATCTGACGTATCTCAGCTTGCTGGTCTTAGATCAACCCTTAAAGATCCTAGCTCTGCGGTTGTTTTAGGCGATGTTATTTCTAAAGAGCCTTTAGGTCCGGTTGTGCGTAAGGATGACAACACTTGGCTTAATATTGTTAGATGGTCATTAAATGCAATGATTGAAGCAGAAGAATTAGGCATTACTTCAGCTAACATCGATGACGCTTCTACTAGTCCTGGTGTACAAAGACTACAAGGAAAATCTGGCAAGCTTAATGAAAGCTTAGGTCTTAGCAAAGATTGGTCACGTAATATTATTGCGCAAGTGGGCAACTATGGCGAAAGTTTCGAAAGAAACATCGGCATGTCAACACCAATTCAGCTTCCACGTGGTGTAAACCAGCAGTGGCTTAAAGGCGGTATCTTGTATGCCCCAGCGTTTAGATAAAGTCTAAATAAAACACAAAATGGCTAACTGAAGAGTTAGCCATTTTTTTTATCAAGTTTTTTTTTGTGCTTACAAAACTAAAATCACTACTTTATAACAACGAAATTAGAGCGATCTTATTTCAGGTGTTAGCCGTTGCTGTTATTGCTTATTTTGCTTATCAAGCTTTTGATAACATGATGCTCAATATTGAGCAAAGAGGCATTCGAAGTGGTTTTGGTTTTTTAAGTGACGAAGCTGGTTTTGCTGTTAATGACAACTTCTTTTTAGAGTACTCACCAGCATCAACCAATCTACAAGCCTTTTATGTGGGTATTGTTAACACCTTAGTGGTTGCAATCACCGGTATATTTTTTGCATCAGTTCTAGGCCTGATTATTGGTATTTCGCGTTTGTCTAGTAACTATTTGATTAGAAAAATAGCCACTGTGTATATTGAGATTTTTAGAAATATACCCATACTACTTCAAATTCTATTCTGGTATTCAATAGCGCTTAGCGCTTTTCCATCCCCTAAAAATAGTATCAATTTCTTTGATACTGTTTTTCTCAACTCAAGAGGATTGTATCTACCTAAGCCCATTATAGAAAGTGGGTTTTATTTTGTACTTGCAAGTCTTGTTGTTGGCATTATTGCTTATATTTTTGTTAAAAAACATAGTGACAAGAAGCACGATGAAACGGGCATAGTGACCAATACTATTCCACACTTTTTAGGGTTGGTTGTATTGCTACCAATTGTGGTTTATCTATTCTTTGGTGTGCAATTAGACTATCCAGCGCTAAAGGGTTTTAATTTTAGAGGCGGTGTAGATTTATCTATTGAGTTTTTTGCCCTGGCCTTTGCTTTGAGTATTTATACTGCTACTTATATCGCTGAGGCCATTCGCTCTGGCATCGAGTCTGTTGATAATGGGCAAAAAGAGGCGGCATCAGCCATGGGCCTGACACAGACACAATCATTAAGATTGGTAGTATTGCCGCAAGCACTAAGGGTGGCAATACCGCCGATTATCAATCAATACTTAAATCTGACTAAGAACTCCTCTTTAGCGGCAGCGGTTGGCTATACAGAGTTGGTTACTATATTTTCAGGTACGGTCTTAAATGTCGTTGGCCAAGCCATTGAAATTATTATATTAACGATGCTGGTGTATTTAACGATATCACTGGTTATCTCATTAATCTTGAATATTTTTAACAAGAAAATGCAAATTAAGGGTAAATAACTATTATGGCAATCTACTCGTTAAAAGAAACAAAACAACCGCCACAATCGCAAACTAAGGCTATTGCATGGCTAAAAAACAACCTATTCTCATCCTCACTTAACATTGCGCTTACTTTTATCGCGTTATATATCATTTATTTACTGCTGCCACCGATTCTAAATTGGACAATTTTTGATGCTAATTTTGATTTAACGGCAGACAATCAATCTTGTGGCCGAGAAGGTGCATGCTGGGCTTTTATTGATTCTAATCTTAAAATGTTTATCTATGGATTTTACCCACAAGAAGAGTTATGGCGCGTCAACACTATGTTTGGTATTGTTGTGGCACTGGTTGCTTTTGGGGCTTTGATTAAAAAATCACAATATAGAGCGCACTACATTATTGGATCTTTCTTAATTTACCCTATTGTTGCCTTTGTTTTGCTCTATGGCGGACTAGGCTTAGAGATTGTCGAAACCGATAAATGGGGTGGGCTGACGCTCACTGTGGTGGTGGCAGCCGTTGGTATTGTCGCCTCCTTTCCATTGGGTATTTTGTTTGCATTAGGACGACAGTCTAAAATGCGTGTTGTGAAGTTTATTTCAGTGGTGTATATCGAGTTTATACGTGGCGTACCACTGATTACTATTTTATTTATGGCCTCTGTTGTCTTGCCGCTGTTTTTCTCGGCAGGCATGGATTTTGACAAATTACTCAGAGCTTTAATTGGCATTACTTTATTCCAAACCGCCTATATTGCAGAGGTGATTCGTGGTGGATTGCAAGCCATTCCCAGGGGGCAATACGAGGCTGCAGATGCTGTAGGTCTTAGCTTTGTGCAAAAAACAGTGCTTATTATCCTGCCACAAGCCTTAAAGATTTCTATTCCAAATATTGTTGGCTCATTTATTGCTTTGTTTAAAGACACAACTTTGCTATTGATTATTGGCTTGTTTGATATGCTAGCGATTGTAGGCGCAGCCACCAGTAATTCAAACTGGCTAGGAAGAGAAACTGAAGGCTACGTATTCGTTGCCATGGTTGTTTGGGTGATTTTGTATTCAATGAGCCGTTATTCAAAAAGATTAGAAGTGCGCTTTAGCACGGAACACAAGTAGGTAAAAAAATGAGTGAATTAATAAATAAAGAAAAAATAGGCGAAAAAGGTTGTTGTGATATTATCGAGATCAGTGGCCTTAACAAGTGGTATGGCGACTTTCACGCTCTTAAGAGTATTGATCTTAAAGTTAAAGAGGGCGAGATTATCGTGGTCTGTGGACCTTCAGGTAGTGGCAAATCTACTTTAATTCGCTGTGTTAACTTTCTTGAGAAGTTTCAAGAAGGCTCTATTGTTGTTGATGGAACAGAGTTAACCGATGATGTTAAAAAGATCAGACAAGTGCGTTCTGAAGTTTCTATGGTGTTTCAACACTTTAATCTTTTTCCACATTTAAGCATCATTGACAACCTGACTTTAGCGCCTATCTGGGTACATCATGAAACCAAACAGGAAGCAAGAGAGAAAGCCTTGCAGTTACTGGATAGAGTGGGCATCAAGGACCAAGCTTATAAGTACCCAAATCAACTGAGTGGCGGCCAACAACAACGTGTGGCGATTGCCAGGGCTTTATGTACCTCACCAAAGATTATGCTCTTTGACGAGCCGACTTCTGCACTTGATCCTGAGATGATCTCAGAAGTGCTAGATGTTATGGTGGAATTAGCCAAAGAGGGTATTACCATGATTTGTGTAACGCATGAAATGGGCTTTGCTAAAAAGGTGGCTGATCGCATTATCTTTATGGATGAAGGGCAGGTGATTGAAGAAAACAAGCCTGATTCCTTCTTTAACAAGCCTGAATCAGATCGCTTAAAGTTATTTTTAGATCAAATATTAAGCCAATAGCATTAACTTTTTGGCTTTATTTGATTAAATATTTAGTGCAAAACCAAGATTTTTGTTAAACTTTGCCCATTGATTTGTCTTTATTTTAATAATTATGAGCCTATTTAGTCGAAACAAAAAAAGTGAAAGTGCTGATAAAAATAGCAAAAACTCAAATTGGAATAAAGATCTTAAGCGTAATATTGTTAACAAAACTGGCACAACTCAGCAAGGTTTTGAATTTGCCGAAAACATAGAAGAACAAAGGCCAAAAGATATATCGGGGACCAAGAAGGGACTAAGCTTTAATGTTGAAGAAATCACCCAGGACCAAGTCAAAATTTTAAAGAATTGCACTCATGAAAACTCAGCTGCCGAGCTGATAAAAATTTTAAAAAGAACCAATAAGACAAAATTTAAGCAATCAGTTTTAGATCCATTAATAAAATTTGGATTTTTTGAATTAACCATTCCTGAAAAACCAAAAAGTCCAAAACAAAAATACCGCCTAACCGATAAATTTGTTGGAAAGAAGTTGGTGGTCAATACTTAAGATTCGAAAAAAAGTAAGTTTTCGCCCTATTTTTACCAATTAGCCTCAAATTTTCGATTTAAGCCACTTTTTTATCAAAATAATATCTTGACTAACCAGCGCCTATAATCGTTTAAAAAATAAAGAGTCAAAATAATACTCGTAACACATTGATTTTTAAAGATTTTTGCTATATTTTCTACTATTTTTTGGTTTTTAAGGCTGTTTTTGCTTATACTATAGTGAGAATTTTACAAATTTACTTATCATGAAAAAAACCGTATTTTTTATCTCACTCTTATTTTTGTCTTTTGGTGTGTTTTCTAGCTCTAATGTTTACACAACTCAAGATAATGCCGCCTTAAGATTAGACAAAACACCTGAGTCTAAGGTGTTAAAGTCGCTTTCTAAAGATGAAAAATTACAGAGAATAACCATGCATTATTCTGGCTGGTCGCAGGTAAGTTTTAACGGCTTAAATGGTTGGATTTTGTCAGACAAACTAACGCAAACTGCGCCAAAAAATGTCACTAATTTAGCAGCCAAATCTGGTGTTAATGGTGACAATAGTAAACACCTTAAGCAGATTGAAAATCTTAAAAAATCATTAGCAGAATTACAATTAGAAAATAAATCTCTATCCTCTACAATCGTTGATATAAAAGCTTTAAACGCAGAATCAATCACTAAAAATACCGCCGATTTAAGCGCACTTGAGCAAAAAAATTCCAAGCTTTCTGCTCATAACAATGACTTGCAATCTCAACTTGATTCTGTTGATACAGATAATAATCTAAACAGCTTATTTATACTCATATTGGGTTTAATTGTTGGCTTTATTGTTAGTGCTATTATTGCTCGATTAGCACAGAAAAAACGCGACAGTTTTAACACCATTAGTCGCTCATATTAGCCAATTATTATGACCAGCGTTACTTCTGTTGAAGTCTCAATTGAGACTTTTCAAGCCTTAGTTATTGATCAGTCACATAATAAAGTGGTTATTTTAGATATTTCAGCCGATTGGTGTGGCCCCTGTAAAATTTTAGAGCCGATCTTAAATGGTGTTGCAGCAGAGTATAATGAGGGTGAATTTGTATTAACAAAACTTGAAGCAGAGGATGAAAATATGAAAATTGCAGGGCAGTTTTCAGTACGTGGTTTTCCTACCGTTATTGCCTTTATCCGAGGCGAAGAAGTTGATCGATTTCATTCGGTTAAAACTCATGATTTTTTGCGTGACTTTATTGATAAAAACTTGGAAAAATTTTAATGAAAACTGGTATTTTACTTACTAATCTTGGCACACCTGATGCGCCTACAAAGCCCGCTTTAAAGCGATATCTAAAGCAATTTCTTTCAGATAGTAGAGTTATTCAGCCAAGAAGTAAATTTCTATGGTGGTTGATTTTAAATGTTGTGATTTTAAATACAAGACCTGCTAAATCTGCACAGGCCTATGCTAAAGTTTGGAATATTTTTGGCAAAGGTTCTCCATTGTTAAATATTACTTTAATGCAAGCTAAAGGCATTGAAAAAATATTATCAAATAATAATATAGAGCTTGAAGTGGGTATGCGATATGGCTGCCCATGCATTAATTCGGCTTTAACAAAACTAAGGGGGAGAGGCTGTGAAAAAATCGTTGTTTTGCCTCTCTATCCTCAACATTCTGATAGTACAACTACTTCAACAATGGATGTTATTAACGAAACATTTAAGGGGTGGGATAGTAGCCCAGAGTTAGAATTTATTGATAATTATTATGCTAATGAGGATTATATTCAATCTTTAGCTAATTCAGTTATTGAGCACCAAAAACTACATGGAAAACCTGAAAAATTAATGATGTCATTTCATGGAATACCAAAGCGTTTTGTCGATAATGGCGATGTTTATTATGAGCACTGTTTAGAAACAAGTGTGTTGCTTGCTAAGAAGCTAGAGTTACAAGATGGTGATTATCAATTGTGCTTTCAATCAATATTTGGCCCTGAAGAGTGGATTAAGCCTGAAACTAAAGGGAGTTTAGAGTCTTTAGCAAAAGAAGGTGTTAGGCACGTTCAAGTTATTTGCCCAGGTTTTTCTTCAGACTGTCTAGAAACTTTAGAAGAAATTGATGAGGAAAATCGAGAGTATTTTATTCAAGCCGGTGGAAAGCAGTTTAGTTATATCCCTGCGTTAAACGATAGAAACGACCATTTAGAGGCTCTCTCTAATATTATTATTCAGAGGCTGTAATTTGTTCGCATAATTTATATTATGTTAAATTATATAAAAATATATGATTTAATTAAAAAAATTGTTATTTAAATAAATTATTTAAAGCATCATTTAAATTTGGGAAGTCAAATTTAAAACCAATGTCAATTAGTTTTTGCGGTTTGACTGATAAACTTTTCATTAGTACTTGGCTGCCTTCTCCAAATAACAATTTTAATTGCCATGGAAAGGTTTTAATTATAAAAGGTCTATTTATAGCGCTAGCCAAAGCTTTACCAAATTCTTTTTGATTAATTAAATTAGGAGATGTTAAATTATAGATGCCACTGAGATTTTGATCAATTCCAAATTGAAAAGCTTTAACTATGTCTTGAATGTGGATCCAAGGAAAGCATTGAGTGCCATCTCCTATGGGGCCTCCAGCTCCTAGTCGATACATTGGCAGCATTTCTTTTAACGCCCCGCCATCTTTACTTAAAATAACACCAAATCGATACACTAACGCTTTTTCACTAATATTGAACGCTTCTTCTTCCCAATTTTTAGCTAGCACAGACAAAAAGTCAGACCCATGTTGTGTGTATGTTTCATCGAATGGATTTTCGCAGTCTGATTCTGGGTAAAACCCTACTGCAGAAGCAAATATAACCTTAGGACTTTTGTTTGAATTGTTGTATATTTTTGCTAATTTCTTATTTGTATTTATTCTGCTTGTCCAAATTTCTTCTTTGTATTTTTTAGTCCATCTTTTTGCTATAGTTGCTCCACTTAACTGTATTAATAGGTCCGACCATTCAATACTTTGCTCGAGTGTTTTTTCTTGATTGTAAATTTCTCTTCCAAAAGCTTTTACTTCATTGTCAATCGAAAAATGACTTACTAATGTCTTTCCAACCAAACCTGTGCCGCCAAGTATTAAAATTTTCATTTTTATTTTATCCAATCTGTTGTTTTTTATAATTAACTCTATATGTTCTTTAGTCATTTAAACTTTGATCGACAAGCTGTGCTTGTTTGATAAGTCTAATAATAGAGATCCTTTTCCAAATTTACCCATACAGGTTTGTACGCTTCTGCAGATTTTTTAGGCCTTGTATTTAAATAATTAAATTTAAAATAGCTTTCCATATAAATCTAGCAGGAGGAGGTTCAACCACTCGTGTATCTAATAAAAACTCCTTTAGATAAATCTTTAAAGATTTTTTTTCTGGAAGATCTGGTGTGCCTAAGTTGGTAATTAAAACGCCAATTTTTGCTTTATTGGTAGACTCATATTTTTGTGTGCATTGGTACATCATCAGTTCTAAATATTTGCTCTTAATGCTAAACTTTGAGGATATGGATTTAAATAATATTGTTTGCCAATATACGAATTTTTGTATTTTCTTTGAAAAAGATTTAAAAGAGCCATTGGCGTAGATAACGGCACTTCGTTGTTTTTATAAGAATCAAAAACATTCAATAATTCGTTTTTAGATTCAGAATCCAACTCATTTTTGAAATATCCCATAATGTGCTGCATAGAATTTATATGTTTATTTCTTGTGGCTTTAATTTTCATTACTTTCATAAATTCAATTAAGTAGATATTTTTAATTTCATGTATATTTTTATGTGTAGCTGAAGCTGCAATTTTTCCTAAAATAGATGCATACTGAGAGCCTCTAGCCATTATTGAAAATTTATAAGAAGCATGAAATTCAAACAATTGAGTGGTAGTCATATGTTGTTGTATAGACTGAAATCTATAATGTGCATAAACTCTTTCTAAAAAATTTTCTCTAATTGTAGGATCATTTAATCTACCTTCTTCTTCAATAGGAACATCAAGATTATTTGTTATGAGCTCTTTTGCAAAAATTCCAATACCAGAATAATCCGGAGTACAATTAGGATTGTCATTATATAAAGGAACTCTCTCCATGCCACAGCTAGGTGATTTGCTTTTCAAAATGTACCCATTTATAGAGTTCTCAATATTGCTTGAAATACTTTGATAATAATCTGTAATCTTATTGTTTAAATCTATATCGGGAAAATGTTTATCCACCAGAGAAACTTTGTCATTTATTTTTTTTAATTGAATTGGCGGTCTAGGCGTACCCATACCGCTACCCACTTCTGGACAAAAAGCTTTAAATGTAAAAAAATTGCCCAAGATGTCATTGGCAAATTTATTATTTTTATGCCCTCCATCATATCTTACTTTTTGGCCAAGTAAGCAACCACTAATACCAACAACTGGTTTTTGACTTTTATAATTTTCATGCTTCATAATTCTTATTATAAAGTAAAATAACTTATACAAAGATAAAATTCTTGTATAATTTGTACAATATGAATATAAATAATTTATTTCCAATTAGAGTTTTAGAGCAAAAATCAGGCATAAAGTCTTCTACACTAAGGGCTTGGGAAAGGCGTTATGGACTGATAAAGCCCAAGAGAACGCCAAAAGGTCATCGTTTATACAATCAAAGTGACCTCTCTCGTGTCTTAAGAATTAAGGAATTGCTTGAAGATGGTCATACTTTTATTAATATTAAAAACATTATTGATCATGAAGGTGCCGAAGATATAATTCAGGCAAACCAAAGGAATATGTGGGACGAGACAATTACCAATATTAAAAGCGCAGTCAGTGATTTTAGTTATAACCGTATTGATAATATTTATAATGATATTGCTTCTATATATCCAATTGAATTAGTTTCTGATAAATTACTTCAGCCATTGCTAAAGTTTTATTCACAAGAGTCTACTGATATTGCTGAGGTAGGTTTTTTTAATAAATGGCTTCAAATTCGTTTAACGTCAAGATTTCACTATGACAATATAAAAAATAACAATTCTAAAAAAGTGATTTTTGTTAGCGATTTTAATAAAGAAGCCTCTTTAATGATGTTGAGTAATATGGTAATTACATTAGGTTATCAGGCTTTATTTTTTGGAAGCTTATTGCCCTTCAACTTAGTTAATAAAGTTGTAAAAAAATCAGCTGCTAGGGCTATTTTTATAGCTCCTAGTAAGCGCCAAATAAAAGACAAATTATTTATAGAATTTATTAAAGATTCTGAAAGTCCAATTTTTGTTTATGGTGATTTTGATGATGAAACCTATTCAGATGTTTTTAAACAAAATAATGTCTACTATCTAGGTCACTCTAATCCTATAGCAATTAATCTTTATAGAAAACATATGTTCAATATCTTTCATGAGTAATATTATATGGTTCAGGAATGATTTAAGGATAAATCATAATTTAGCTTTATCAGAGGCGATGTTACAGTCTGATAGACTGGAAGCTGTATATATTCTTCCAGAAAAGAATAATTTTTTTATTGGGGAAGCTGCACAATGGTATTTACATCATAGTTTACTAGATCTTGAGGCTCAACTATATAAACTAGGAATTACATTAAATTTTTTTGTTGGAGACGCTTCAACCATTTTGTCTAAATACGTTAATAAAAACAACTCTGCAACTAAAATATTTTGTAATAAATCAATTAACCCAATTCAATTAAAAATTGATCAAAACGTTATTGAATCTTTGCCAAATATAAATAATTTCAAATATATTGGTATAGATGCGGTATTTGACCCAAATAGTATTCAAACAAAAGCAAAAGGATTTTATAAAGTTTTCACCCCTTTTGCAAATAAATTCAATGATTTGTTAGAGAAAAAAGATTTCAAAATTGGAAAATTGAACACTACAAAAAAATTTATACGCACTAAAAAACAAACTCATCTATCTGATTTAAAATTGATTTTAGACAAGTCTTGGAGTAAGAAATTTGATAATTTCTGGCAACCTGGAGAGTTAAATTCAATTAACATGTTAAAGAATTTTGTTGCTAAAAATGTTGATCAATACTCAAATAATCGAGACTCTTTGTCAGAACAACATACTTCTAAATTATCAGCATCGATTAACTTTGGAGAAGTATCAATTGATTATCTTTTCTATGAAATTCTTGAATCTATTGATACTGATTTGTATGAATGTGACATAATTCGATATGAATTTCTTCGCCAATTAATATGGAGAGAATTTTCGAAATACATGCTATTTCATAATCAAGAATCATATTTAAAGTCAATACGTAGTTATTGTGATTCAGCTATTTTGTGGAATCAAGACGATATATTGCTTGAACTTTGGAAGCAATCTAAAACTGGCATTGATATTGTTGACAGTTCAATGACTCAACTTTGGAACGAAGGCTGGATACCAAATAGAGCTAGAATGATAAGCGCATCATTCTTAACTAAAAATCTCGGTATACATTGGATTGAGGGGGCTAAATGGTTTTGGGATACTTTAATTGATGCAGATCTTGCTTCTAATACTATGGGTTGGCAATGGATAGCAGGCACAGCGCCTTACTCCGCTCAATTTAGTAGAATTTTTAACCCATATCTACAAGAAAAAAAATTTGATCCAGAAAATAAGTATGTACAAAAATATTTAAATCAAACGTTAAATATTAAACCAATTGTTTCTGTTTCAAAATCTGCAAAAGAAGCGAAAATTAGGTATCAAAAAATTAAATTATTACAAAACTCACTTAAGGATAAACAATGAAAGCGATATTATTAGTAGCTCATGGAAGTAGAAAAAAATCATCTAATGAAGAAGTAAGGCAACTATCATTGAAAATGAATAAATTAATTGGTAATAATTTCGATATTGTGAAATTTGCTTTTTTAGAGCTTGCAGACCCTTTAATTCCAGAAGGTATTAATCAACTTGCAGAAGTTGGAGCTAAAGAAATTATTGTTGTTCCATATTTTTTATCTGCTGGCAGACATGTTACTGAAGATGTTCCAGAAGAAGTGCAAAAAGGTGTAAAAAATCATCCTGATATAAAAATAGTTATCTCAGATTATCTTGGTGCCAATAGTGAAATAGCAGATTTACTTCTTCAGACTGCAGTTTATATGCAAGGAGGTAGAGGCTGTGCAACATAAATACAATCTTCCTGATTCAAAGGGGCATTTTGGTATTTTCGGAGGAAATTTTTCATCAGAAACATTAGTACAGGCGTTGAATGATCTTGAGAAGGAGTATGTTAAATCGTCTAGCGATCCTGTTTTTTTAAAAGAATTTAATCATGATTTAAAACACTATGTTGGTCGGACAACGCCACTTTATCATGCTGAAAACTTAAGTAAAAAACTTGGTGGTGCACAAATATATTTAAAACGCGAAGATCTTAACCACACTGGCGCGCATAAGATCAATAATACCATTGGTCAGGCTCTATTGGCAAAACGCTTGGGCAAGACTCGAATTATTGCAGAAACTGGTGCAGGCCAGCATGGCGTTGCTACTGCAACAGTGGCTGCAAGATTAGGTTTAGAGTGTGTGGTATATATGGGTGAGGTTGATGTTGCCCGTCAGGCGCTTAATGTTTTTCGCATGAAGCTCTTAGGTGCAACGGTTATTCCTGTTACTTCAGGATCCAAAACACTTAAAGATGCACTGAATGAAGCCATGAGAGATTGGGTGACAAATGTAGATAGCACCTTTTATATTATTGGCACCGTTGCCGGCCCGCACCCGTATCCAATGATGGTGCGTGACTTCCAATCAATTATTGGCAAAGAGGCCAAAGTGCAATTTTCGGAGCAAGTTGGCGGCTTGCCAGATGCATTAGTCGCCTGTGTAGGTGGCGGTTCCAATGCAATCGGATTATTTCATGAATTTATTGATGATGAGTCAGTTGAAATTTATGGCGTAGAGGCCGCAGGCTATGGGCTTGATACAAAAAAACATTCAGCTCCTTTGAATAATGGTAAACCAGGTGTACTGCATGGAAATAGAACTTATGTTGTTTGTGATTCTAATGGACAGATTGGCGAAACTCATTCTATCTCTGCAGGACTAGACTATCCGGGTGTGGGCCCTGAGCATGCCTATTTGAAAGATTCAGGTCGTGCACAATATGTAGCGATAACCGACAAAGAGGCGCTTGATGCATTTCATACTTTGACAAAGGTTGAAGGTATTCTTCCCGCATTAGAATCTTCTCATGCGATTGCTTATTGTATTAAACTCGCCAAAAAACTGGGCAAGAACAAAAACATTATTGTCAATCTATCAGGGCGAGGGGATAAAGATATAGATACGGTTAGGTTGTTAATGGAGAGTTCATGATTACTGTTTTTTATGATGGTAAGTGCAATTTATGTTCTAGAGAAATTCGTTTTTATCGAAAAATCACCAAAAACTATTGTTTCTCTTGGATTGATTTAAACAAAAGAAATGCTCTTGACAGGCAAATGTTCTCAAAAATAGATGCTTTAAAAGCTCTTCATGTAAAAGATCATAATAATAATCTTTTTATAGGTGTTTCGGCGTTTATAGTAATATGGAAAAATATACCTAGTTTTAAATTGTTAGGTTTTTTGGCGTCTTTGCCAATCATTTATAGTTTATTAAGCGCTTTATATAAAATTTTTTCTAAGTGGAGATATAAAAAAGTAATTTCTTGCAAAATATAAAAGCATTTTTTTATTTAGTAGGTTTTTTAAGTATTATCAACTGATAATCTAAATTGATATAGTCATTAATTTTTGCTGGTCCACTCACAGCCACATCAACAATATCAATATAACTGCTTGTTGGTATGTCGTACCAAGATGAATGCGTGCCACACACATGCAAACCAACATCTTCTTTGCGAACCAGATCTTCTAATATTGATATGGCTGCTTTTTGGCGCTTAGCTCTTTTCTTGGTTAGCTGAAATTGCTCACGACCATGGGAAACCACCGCTATTTCAATGTCCGGGTATTTTGCTTTTAATTGGTCTTTTAGGTCTTTAATCATGGGTGCAGCCCATGTCCAAGTTCTTTTGTCACTCTCAATCAACTCAAATACTACGCCTACAGGCTCATTATTAGCCTGTATTAGCCGATTAACACTAGGATGTGTGTAATTAGCCATAAGGGTGCTACTGATCAGTAATAACAGTAATGCTTTAAATTTGACCATGTGTTAACACCTTATATTGCCTTGTTTAGTTATCATTGTACGGCTTACTCTTTATAATGGCAAACATGCCTAATCAGATCTTTAATATTCAACTTAACAAAAATAAGCGGAATTTTGAATGCTCAGAAAATGACTCAATCCTTGAAGGCGGTCTTCGCCATGGCTTGGCAATGCGTTATGAGTGTAGCAATGGCACCTGTGGCGCTTGTGTGGCTAAGCTGGTTAATGGCGATATCAAGCAAATAAAACACCATGATTTTTCCTTGAGTGAAGAGCAAAAGAATCAAGGTGATTTTCTGATGTGTTGTAATGCGCCCGCTTCTGATGTTGCACTAGAGTTAGAACTGATTGGTGATGTTAAATCAATCGCCATTCAGAATATTGAAACCAAGGTAAAGAAAGTTAACTTTATTAATGACGATTTAGCCATTATCACCCTAAGAACGCCGCGTTCTAAAACTTTGCAGTTTATGGCAGGGCAAGATGTTGAGCTATCTTTTAAAGGCAACACCTCTCGTTACCCATTGGCCTCTTGCCCTTGTCACGGTATGGAGTTGGAGTTTCACATTAGAAACCTGCCTGAAGATGCTTTTGCCACTGCCCTGTTCATTAAGAAGATTAAATCTAAATCTATTATTGAATTAGAAGGCCCTAAAGGCATCTTTATACTTAAAGAAACCTCAACGCGACCAATGGTATTTATTGCTTGGGATAGTGGTTTTGCACCGATTAGAAGCCTAGTAGAGCATGCTTTTTCATTAGAGATGTCAAATCCGGTGAATTTCTACTGGGCCTACCCTGCCCATGAACAAGCACCTTATTTAGAAAACCATGCAAAATCTTGGAAAGCCATTATGGATGATTACACTTATACGCCAATCGCCTGTGAGTTTGATCGATCAAGTAAAAATGATTGCCATAAAGTAGCAAAACAGATTTTTGATGCACTGGATTTACATATTATTAATCAATCAGATTTGTATATTTCAGCCCCTGCTGAAGTACTGATTTATTTAGGTGAATTATTACTCGAAAATGGCCTGAATGAATCGCAATTAATTGCCTCACCGATTTAATTAAAAATCATTCAAAATTCTACATTTTTTGTTAATTTTTTTCTTCTAGTTTTTGACAACTGTTGATCCAAAAGGCTTTGCGCTTTTTATTACCAAAAAGTAATATTATGGCATCATAAAATGGTGATATTTTTATCTAAAAATCGTCTAAATTTTTTTTAAATTTTTTTCAATCTCGCTATCCCTTTAGTGGCAAAACATTTGGCGGTTTTGCTTAAAAAAATGGAAAAAACCCACTTGCAAATCAAGATCAAATACACTATATTTAGTTGCAGATAAATTTAATAACACTATATCTAGTGTTTCTCTACTGGGGGAGAAAAATGAACGAACACATTCAAGTCACCAAAAGAAATGGCGTAAAAGAACCCATCGATATGGAGAAAATACACCGTGTGGTTCACTGGGCTTCTCAGGATCTTGATGGGGTCAGTGTTTCCCAAGTTGAGATCAATGCTCAGCTGGCTTTTTTTGATGGTATTAAGACTGAAGATATCCATGAAACCATCATTAAATCAGCGGCCGATTTAATCTCAACAGACACCCCTGATTATCAATATTTAGCAGCGCGTTTGGCGATCTTTCATTTGCGTAAAAAAGCCTTCAAATCTTTTACCCCACCACCACTACTTGAGCATGTTAAAAAGTTTACTGATTTGGGTATTTACGATACCGATATTCTTGCCAAATATTCTGAAGCAGAAATCAATGAATTAGATGAATATATCGACCATTGGCGCGATATGAAATTTTCTTACGCAGCGGTAAAACAACTCGAAGGTAAGTACCTAGTGCAAAACCGTGTCACTGGTGAAATTTACGAATCACCACAATTGCTCTATGTATTGGTGGGTATGTGCTTATTCCAAGAATACGAGCCTGAGGCGCGCATGGCAATTGTTAAGCGTTTTTACGACGGCGTGTCTAATTTTAAAATTTCTCTACCAACGCCTATTATGGCGGGTGTTCGCACCCCAACCCGTCAATTCTCCTCATGCGTACTGATTGAAGCAGATGATGATCTTGATTCCATTAGTGCGGCAGCGGGTGCCATTGTTAAGTATGTTTCTCAGCGTGCTGGTATCGGTGTTAATGCTGGTAAGATTCGAGCATTAGGCAGCCCTATTCGTGGTGGCGAAGCCACACATACGGGTTGTATTCCTTTTTACAAGCATTTTCATACCGCGGTTAAGTCTTGCTCTCAAGGCGGTGTGCGTGGTGGTGCAGCCACCCTTTTCTACCCATTGTGGCATTTAGAAGTTAAAGAGCTATTGGTGCTTAAAAATAACGCTGGTACGGATGAAAACCGAGTTCGTCACCTAGATTATGGCGTACAGTTTAATGGCTTGATGTATCAACGCTTTTTGGTAGATGGCGATATCACCCTATTCTCTCCGCATGATGTACCAGGCTTGTATGACGCTTTCTTTACTGATCAAGCTGAGTTTAATCGCCTGTATGAGCAATACGAACAAGATGATTCTATTCGTAAAGAAAGTATTAAAGCCAGAGAGCTATTTGCCAAGTTTATGCAGGAGCGTGCTAATACAGGCCGTATCTATTTGCAAAATGTTGATCATTGTAATACGCATGGTGCGTTTGACCCAAGTGTGGCGCCAGTTCGTCAGTCTAATCTATGTATGGAAATCACACTACCAACTAAGCCACTATATTCTGTGCAGGATGAAAATGGTGAAGTGGCCTTGTGTACGCTATCAGCGGTTAATCTAGGCGCGTTAGATTCACTTGACGAGTTAGAAGACATTACTGAGATCATTGTTCGTGCGCTAGATTCACTGCTCGATTACCAAGATTACCCAATCAAAGCAGCAGAGCTAGCCAGTATGAACCGCCGTACATTGGGTATCGGTGTAACGAACTTGGCTTATTATTTAGCTAAAAATGGCGCCAAATATTCTGATGGCTCAGGCAATGAGCTTATTCACAAAACTTTTGAAGCCTTGCAGTACTATTCACTCAAAGCCTCTAATACATTGGCTGGCGAGCTAGGCGCTTGTCCATCATTTGGCGAAACCAAATACGCACAAGGACAAATGCCAGTTGATACCTACAAGAAAGACATTGATGCATTTTGTGGCTGCGCACTAGAGTTGGATTGGGATAAATTACGCCAAGACATTAAAACCACCGGCCTTAGAAACTCAACCTTAACTGCACTGATGCCATGCGAGAGTTCATCGCAGATCTCTAACTCCACCAATGGCATTGAGCCTCCACGAGGCTTTGTTTCTATCAAGCAATCTAAAGACGGCATCCTAAAACAAATTGTGCCAGAATACGAAGCTTTGAAAAACCAATACGAACTGCTTTGGGATATCAAAGACAACGAAGGCTATTTGCAACTTTGTGCCATTATGCAAAAGTTTGTTGACCAATCAATTTCTACCAACACACATTATGATCCATCGCAGTTTGATGGCAACAAAGTGCCAATGAAATTGTTTTTAATGGACTTATTAAAGGCTTATAAATACGGCATTAAAACGCTTTATTATCATACGACGCGTGATGGTGGTGGCGAGGAAGGCGTTGAAAAAGAAGACGATAACGCCTGTGCTGACGGCGTTTGTAAACTTTAAGGGGTAATTTATGTCATACAGTATTTTTAATAAAACCATTAGCAATACATTAACCCAGCCAATGTTTTTTGGTGATACGGTAAACGTTGCTCGGTTTGACAAGCAAAAATTTGAAATGTTTGAAAAACTTACTGAGAAACAGCTTTCTTTCTTTTGGCGCCCTGAAGAGATTGACGTTTCTAAAGATAAGATGGATTTTGCTAAGCTTTTGCCGAATGAAAAACACATTTTTATCTCTAATTTGCAGTATCAAATCTTGCTAGATTCAGTACAAGGTCGTAGTCCAAATATCGCTTTTTTACCGATTGTATCCTTGCCAGAGCTAGAAAACTGGATTGAAACTTGGTCATTTTCTGAGACCATCCACTCGCGCTCATACACGCATATTATCCGTGCGATTGTGAATGAGCCAGGTGCCGTGTTTGATGACATCATGAAAACTGATGAAATCATCCAGCGTGCCGAGAGTGTTTCTAAGCACTATGATGAACTCATTAAATGCTCACAGGCTTACTTATTACACGGTGAAGGCAGGCACGATCTTAACGGTGAAGAAACTACGATTGATCTTCACTGTTTAAAGAGAAAGCTTTATCTTACAATTATGTCGGTTAACATTCTAGAGGCGGTACGCTTCTATGTGTCATTCGCCTGTTCATTTGCCTTTGCTGAGCGCAAAGTGATGGAAGGTAATGCCAAGATTATTAAGATGATTGCCCGCGATGAGGCACTACATTTAACCGGCACACAGCACATGCTTAACCTAATACGCGATGGCAAGGACGATCCTGAAATGGCTAAAATTGCTGCCGAATGTGAAGATGAAGTGATTGAGATGTTTAAAGAAGCCTGTCAACAAGAAAAAGAATGGGCAGAATACTTATTCCGTGATGGCTCTATGATTGGTCTTAATGCTGAAATTCTTAAGCAATATTTAGAATACATTACCAATGTACGCATGAGTGCACTAGGGCTTGCACCAATTTTTGAAGAACGCGCTAACCCACTGCCTTGGATTAATCATTGGCTAGATTCTGACAACGTACAGGTTGCCCCGCAAGAAACAGAAATCACCTCTTACTTAGTCAGTGCAATTGACAATAACATGGATGTTGATGATACTGATTTTGGCAACTTTAAACTGTAGTTAATAACCCATGTTCAAAATCGATGTTGACAACATCAACGGTAAAACCGAAACGCTTTATGTAGAAGGTGAGCATTCGATTCTAACAGAGCTAGAAAACGAGCACATTGTTATTAATCATTCTTGTCGCCAAGGACATTGTGGCTCTTGTATTTTATTGCTTTTATCGGGCGATGTTATACATCAAGATTGCTTGGTGCCACTTTCCCAAGGTGAAATACTGGCTTGTCGTGCCACACCCATTACCGATATCAAAATTGGCATGAGGGGTTTTTAATTAATCGATCTGTCGTTAAGATAACCAAGTACTTCATCAGCACTGCCTTTAAACACCACTCGATCTATCTTTTTCTGGATTTGATAATCATACATCGGGTCATAATAATCCACCAATAATTCTTCTACCACGGGGTAAAATCCATCAGCTTCGCCTTGGTTTTTATAGCGCTCTAACGCACGATTCACCAGTTTTAACATGGCTTGATAGCGCTCTAAACCCAAACGTCTTTGAATTTTTTCTAGGCTTTTTAGCCAGTAGTTGGCAAAGTTATCAAACCCATTGAGTGCATCTTGGGTAATAAAGTCTTGCTGCATGTTAATTACATAGGCATCCATACTTACCTTAAGGCGCTCTTCGACACTGGCTTCAAGCAAGATCAACTCTGCTTGAGAAGTTTTTTCCTGCACACACTGTGGAATATGCACCGTACCTACGTTTGAGCCTTCGTCTTCAAACACCAAGTGTGAATGATTTTGTTTTTTAATCAGTTCAACGGCTAATTCATTTTCAAAGTTGATTTGCGTTGGTTGTGGTGTGGTGGTGTTACCAAAGGCTGAGCCTCGATGATTAGCCAAACCCTCTAAATCAATTGTATCTTTGAGTCGGTCTAATAATAAAGTTTTACCACAGCCTGTTTGCCCGCCAATAACCACGGGTGTGATTTGATTCATGATTCGATCAGTTTCATCAATCAAAAATCGACGTAGTGCTTTGTATCCGCCTTTGATGCGCGGATAGTTAACACCAGAAGCCTCATAAATCCATTGTTGCGTGATTTGGCTACGTAATCCTCCACGAAAGCAGTAAAGTGCGCCATTTGGGTTGTTTTTGATAAATTCCAGCCAGGCATCCAATCGATCTTGTTTAACCTTGCCTTGGACAAGCTCATGCCCCAATTCAATCGCCTTTGCCTGGCCTTTGTTTTTATAACAAGTGCCAATCAGTTCACGCTCTTTGTCACTCATCAGTGGCAAGCTCGTTGTTTGTGGGAAAGCGCCTTGATCAAACTCAGTAGGTGCGCGAGTATCAATCAGTGGTGTATTGCCAATAAACAACTGAGTAAAATCAGTTATTTGGGTTAATTCGCTAGACATTGATATGCACTAACGCAGAGCCACTGTTAGATTTAACAATCTCACCAATCGCCTCTAGCTCAAATCCTGCATCTTGCATCATTTGATCAAATTCACCTTGAGCAGCGCTTGACACCATAATCAACAAGCCACCACTGGTTTGCGGATCACAAATAATCGATTGCACCTCAGCTTCCATTTTGCTTAGGTTGTGGCCGTAACTATCAAAATTACGTTGTGCACCGCCTGGTGAACAACCATTAGCAAGATAATCTTTGATATTGGGTAATGTTGGTACTTTGTTGTAATTAATGATTGC
>Ga0209992_10001061_pt1 | contig 31530 bp, 28 predicted proteins | sample 2SBtaG_2_FD_182564 | JGI IMG/M metagenome (GOLD analysis project Ga0209992, IMG submission 182564) | Deep subsurface microbial communities from Kolumbo volcano to uncover new lineages of life (NeLLi) - 2SBTROV12_ACTIVE470 metaG (SPAdes)... | ecosystem: Environmental > Aquatic > Marine >... | reverse complement strand
TACTCTGGGCCTACTCTGGGCCTTCGCTTTCAAGGCCGACCAACCGAGAAGCCCGCTAGGACGGTGTCCAGGCGTCGGTACGGCCGCTTCGATTTGTTGGTGGCGTGACGACGATTGTCTGTTCGTCGCACGGGCAGGTCTTGGTTTGCGAGCTAGAAGGGTAGGCGGGTGGAAGAGCCGAAGAACGCGTACAGCAGGAGGCAGAGCACAAGGCTGAAGAGCAGCACTGTCGTGGTGGACGGTGCGTCCCGGTGTGTGCTCCCCGTATGGTTCAGGGACATGGGACTGCCGAGGTTGGATTGATTAGGGAGGATTGGGGAGCGGGTCGCAGACCCAGTCCCTCGACTAGTGATACCACCGGGGCCAAGCTTCGGGGTGCTGATTCACAAGAAAGAGCGCAGTTTCAGCTTTTCTCAACCTCAGCGCTCCCCACAGTTGGGCTGAGAGGACGCGCAGGCCCTGCATCGGGGCCAGCTTCTCGCTATCCTTGGCCGCTCCATGAGCCAGCGAACCATGCCAAAAGACACTCCAGAGGGCACAGCACCCCGCACCGGCGCCCCAGATCCTCCCCGGTCCTTCACGAAGATCGTAGCCACCATCGGGCCGGCCTCCGAGGACCGGATTGTTGAGCTGGTCAAGGCCGGCATGAGCGTCGCGCGCCTCAACTTCAGCCACGGCGAGCCGCAGGAGCACCAAGCTCGCATCGAAAGGATCCGCGCAGTGGCCCAGAGCCTGCGCCGTCCCGTGGGAATCCTGGGAGACCTGCCTGGGCCGAAGATGCGCACCGGCACCTTCCCGAATGGCTCGATCGATCTCGAAGAAGGGGAGTCTGTGCGGCTCCGCTCCGGAGGCGGTCAGGCGATCGCTGGCGAAGTCCTGCTGAACGTTCCCGACGTTCATCTGTGCTTGTCTCCAGGCCACCGGGTTTCTCTTGCGGATGGCCGGGTTGAGCTGGTCGTGGAAGAGACCTACGGCGAAGTCGTGCGCGCCAGCGTGGTTCGTGCTGGGCCCGTAGGGGACCGGAAGGGTGTGCACTTCCCCGACTCGGACGTGCGATATGAACTTCCCACTGATCGGGACCGGGAGTGGATTCAATTCGCCGTCGACCACCAGTTGGACTTCATCGGAGTCAGCTTTGTGGGCAGTGCATCCGAGATCGAGCACGTGCGCTCGCTTGCTGGCGCTCAGGCCATCGTGGCCAAGGTTGAACGGCGCAGAGCGATCGACCACCTACCTGAGATTCTGGAGGCGGCCGACGGAGTCATGGTGGCGCGCGGTGATCTGGGTGTGGAGATCGGCCTTGCCGACCTCCCAGGCATCCAGAAGATGATCCTTGAGAGGACGATTGAGGCCCGCAAGTTCACGATCACCGCCACCGAGATGTTGGAGTCCATGGTGCACTCCAGCCTACCCACGCGGGCAGAGGTCACTGACGTGGCCAACGCCATCCTCGATGGGACCGACGCCGTCATGTTGTCCGCCGAGACAGCCGTGGGTGAGTATCCAGTGGAGGCGGTCAGCACCATGCGGGAAATCGCCCTCTCGGTGGAGAAATCCCCCCGCTATGGGAAACGGCCGAAGCTCCATCTCGACTCCACGGACGCCACCTTCGGGACTTCGATCGCCATGGCCGCCGCACAGGTGGCTCGCTCCCTGCGACTGGACAAAGTGATCTGTTTCACTGAATCAGGGGGAACCGTGCGCCTGATTTCGCGCTACCGACCCGGGAACGAGATCATCGGGCTGTCACCGACCCTCGGGGTCGTGCGCCAGATGACGGTTCTCGGACACGTGCGCCCGGCGCTGTTTCGGAGAGAGTCCAGCCTGGAAGAGATGCTGGACATGGCCTCCGAAATGCTCGTGGTGAGGGGCATGGCCGAACTCGGCCAGGAGGTCGTGTTTGTGGCCGGTGTTCCGCCGGGTGTCGTCAGCAGCACGAATGTCATGAAGCTGCACCGCATTGGCGAGACCACAAAGCTCAGCTGACCAGCGGGTTTCCACTCGGGTTCTCACGGGGTCCGGCCCAGACGAGAACTTGGCGTCTGTAACTTCGGTGTGCCGCGGGTCTGCCTGAGCGACCTTTAGCTCGGGCATTGATTTGTGCTCCGCAGTTCCGATGATGGTCCCATCCCGACCATGCTCAGCCGCTTCCAGTTCAAACGCTTTCGCTCATTCCGTCGCAACGCAGCGGCGATGGATTCACAGGGACGCCTGTCAGCGGCAAGAGTCGTGTGCATCGCTAGCGGCAAGGGGGGGACGGGCAAGAGCGTGATTGCGTCCAACATCGCCGTGCACCGCGCCCGCCGCGGGGAGCGTGTGCTGCTCGTGGACTTCGATGCGGGACTGGCCAACGCCCATCTCCTACTGGGAATGGCCCCACGCCACGACTTGGGCCATGTGATGCAAGGGCAGGTCACGGCACGCGAGGCCCTGAGCGAAGGGCCGCACGGGCTGAAACTGCTCTCTGGGGGCGTCGGCCGGCAGGCCCTCGTGGATCCCACCCGGCGTGAACTGGACCGTCTTTTCCGAGCTCTGATGCCCTTGGAAAACGAGTTTGATCTGGTGCTCATCGACCACGGAGCCGGCTTGGGGTACTCCACCGTGGCGCACTTGGCGGCCACCAGCACTCTGCTACTGGTGACGAACCACGAGGTGACGGCCCTCTCGGACGGCTACGCCCTCTACAAGCGCGCCACCTCAGTGAATCGCTCCATTCGGGTGGGATTGGTCGTCAACCGTGTCCCGGACAAGAAACTCGCTGACGCTGCCTGGGATAGCTTCCGCTCGGTGTCCGAACGCTTTTTGGGTCACAGCCCCGAATTCGTGGGCTGGGTTCCCACGGATCCTGCAGTCTCAAGCAGTGTGCAACGCCGGGAACCGGTCGTGGGCAGCTATCCGACGAGCCCGGCGGCCACTTCCCTCGCGGGGGTGGCCAGCTGGGGGCCTATTGATCACGCCCGCACGACTAGTGCATTCTACGAGAAGGCCCGCAAAGCCCTTCGCTAGGAGACTCCGGCCGCGGGCCTTCCCAGGAGGGGTCGGGTCTCGAACTCTCCCCAGAAACTTCACAGTCCAATCACCACGCTTCGGTCCTCAGACCAGGCCACCCCATGCAGGTCCTCTCTCTCGTCAACCAGAAAGGCGGTTGTGGCAAGACCACAACTGCAGTCAATCTGGCTGGAGCATTGGCGGCACGGGGGGAACGCGTTCTGCTTGTCGATCTCGATCCGCAGGCACACGCCACCCTAGCCCTTGGCGAGGCACCGGAGGACTACGAAGCCACCGTCGCTCACGTGTTGCTGGACGAGGCCCAGGCCAGCGAGGCGATCGTGTCGTGCCCAGGCGGAATCGACTTGTTGCCAGCGCGTTTGGACCTCGGTGAGTTCGAGGAAATCTCCGGGCGACTCCTGCACCCTGAGCAACGCCTGCGCGTGGTGCTCGAGGGTCTGCGCGATCGTTACGAGTGGGTGGTCGTCGACTGCCCTCCCCGTGCTGACGGAGTGCTGTGTGCGAATGCCCTGTTTGCCAGCACAACGGCCATGCTCGTGGTCGAGACGGGTGCCTTCGCCCTACAAGGCGCCCTGCAAGCACTGAAGGTATTCGATGTGGCCGCAGAGCGGCAAGACCGGGTCTACCGTATTCGCGTCGTGGGTACGCTCTTTGATCGCCGCACGCGTTTCGCTCGCGAACTGTTGATCGCGCTGCACGGGCGGTTCGCTGGTGCCATGTACGACACGGTCATTCGCAATAGTGTGCGCTTGCGGGAAGCGCCGGCGGTGGGCTTACCCATTCAGGAACACGCCCCGGGTTCGCGCGCGGCCGCTGACTTTGCAGCCCTGGCCGAAGAGGTCTGCCTCGACAAGTTCGACGAGCTGCCCGCTGCGGCAGATTCTGCGCTGGCCGCAGAGCCCACCTCCTTGGCTGCGCCCTCTTCCAGTCCCGAGTCTGACGCCCGCTTTGGCAGGCGCTAGCCACCGATCCAACCAGCCCATTCTCAAACCACCTACCCCGAGAGCTCGAATGGAATCCCTCGCCCTACTCTGCACGTTGCACGCCGACGGCCCTGCAACGCTCAAGCGCCTGCGTCGCGCGGGCTGTGATTCGCTAGAGGCCGTTGAGGCCTACGAAGCCGTCGACCTTGCGACTCTACTTGAGGTGCCTCCGGCCGTGGCTAGGCGACTTCTCAAAGAGGCTCGCGGCTTGAGCGTGCGGCTGGAAGATGGCGTACTCGACGATTCAGAAGAGACACCGCAGATATGCACGACCCCCGGCGTCGTACCTGGAATTGTTCCCCAGAGCTTCTTGGATCAGGGCAACTTGGATCGGCGAGACCAGGCCATCCTCGGTCGTGTTCTGGACCATTGGTCAGACGAAACACCGGCGGCGGAGGCGCCAACGAAAGTTGGCACGGAAGGAATCGTCGAACCGGCCGAATCGACCGCCATGGAGAACGTGAACGTCGACGTGCTCTCGACTGGGCCGGGGGCGGAAAGGGAGCGCGGCCCACTCTGGCCCGAGGATCCAGCTGCGCGAATTGCGGCGAATGAACCCCGCGATTCCGCGACCCCCGATGCACTGGAGTCCAGCATCAACGCCGGTGCAGTCGAAGGTCTGAATGAAGCGGGGATTGCCGTGCTCGCTCAAGCGAGCATCCTGTCCCTGACCGACCTAGTGGACGCCGACCCACTGCGTTTGGCAGGACTGCTTGGCGTGACCTATGCCAATGCACGTCGCATGCAGTTCATTGCCCGCGCTGCCCAACCCGTCGTTCCCAGCGCCGGTGAACCAGATTCCGAGGAGCAGGGGTCTAGCGTGAAGGCCAAAGCATCTACCGTCTCGCTATCCTTCGGTGGCCAACAAGTCAGCAGGGATGCCGCACAGCAGAGCGAAGGAGTTCAGAGACCCGCCGCTGACTCGATCGACGAAGATCCGGTCTCAGCTCGCAAGTTCTGGGAACCCCAGACTGGGGCTACCCAGACTGGGGCTACCCAAACTGGGGCCACCCAGACTGGGGCCACCCAGACTGGGGCCACCCCGGTTGCAGAAGAGCCGCCCGTCGAGCCGTCGCGTCCTGCTCATGGCGAGCCTTCCAAGATCATCCCGGCACCCGAAGCGCAGATACCGACGTCGTCCGGGTACAGCACTCCGTGGGCCCAAGACTCTGGGCGCACCCTGACCAAGCCCCTCGAAGTGCATTTTCCTGCCGAGCCAGAGGAGAGTGAGCCCACGCAAGCTGAAGTCGTCAGCCCCGTGCCCTCCCCTCCTCGGGCTCCCGAGGTCCAGTCCACCGATCGCCCGCTGTCCTGGAACTTCGACCTCTCAGGTTTCGACGTCGTGGGCCCTACAGGCAGGTTCCCCGACGACCAGGGTGACCCTGCCGAGACGGCGGACAGGGGTGAGGGCCGAGCGTCGATCCGTCCGGATCAGGACGGTGTCGGCGGCCCCTTCGCCTAGACCGGCCCGATTTACCCTTCCAGGTCCCGCCCGAGCGGGCGAAACTCATCTGTGGACCGGGGCTACTCCCTGCGGCCCATCCACAGCTCCAATGCTCGCTTGCCGCTCAATCGCCACTCACCCGCCTCACACCACGGGGATCCTAGGGGCGGGGTTTCTAGAGACCGGCTACCGAAGCACGGGTCTAGTCCTGTTGCTGGCTGCCGCATCGAGTGCAACCCCGATCCAGGAACCAGAGCGGCCGCCGACTGAGATCCCCTGGAACTTGGCTCCGGACGGCGCACGTGGATTTGGAAGCGCACTCGAGCCGGAGCAGGTGAGCGACCTCATGCGCAGCAAGGCTCCTGCGGACATCGAGTTCGTGGGGGGCATGTTGGAGAGCGCGACTCAGGTTCAGATTCTGGCCGCCCTCGCACGCACCCGGTACGCCGAGCTGGGCTACTTCGATCTTCTGCCCCGGCCCGCTCCCGGGTCTTCGCCACCCATGGCCGATCCGAGCCTGGGCCGCGAACTCGAGGCCCTGGCTGCGCGCTTCGGCGAGCTGTTGCAGGCGCCCAACATCGCCTACACCCCAACGCAGGCCCTGGCCTTCGCGCGCTTGGTGTCCGACGACCGTTTCCGGGTGCGGGCCCACATCCTGGAGGGCGTGGAGTTGGATCTATCGCTCTTGCCCGGGACCCTGCGTATCTTCAGCGCACACACCCACGGTCTCGCTGCACTAGAAAGGGGACCAACCCTGATCACACTGGCTACCCAGGCGGACTTGGCGGCGGCGCGCTTGCGAGCGTTGCGACTGGACCTGGAGGCCCTGCATCAGTCCGCTGTGGACATGGATGGAGAAGACCAGCCAGAAGTTCTCGAGCTGGCCCAGGCCCTTGCTGTGGGGGACGTGCCTCGGATCGGGGAACTCGTGGACCTGCTTGATGCGGCGGCTCGCAGGTCAGCGCGCCGTCTGGAACAGGGCCTCTTCACCCCGCGTTTCGACCTGGCCCATGTGGCGGCCCTCGCCGAGCGCCGGGCGGCCTGGGAAAAAGGTCAGCGCTCGAACCGGGAAATGAACTTGCTCGTGCCCTTTCAGACCACCGGGTCTACCGGGGGGGAGATCGGAGGAGTGCGCGCAACAGATCGCTACCGGATGGCGGTCAATTCTGGCATCGAAGGGTTGGCGGCCGCTCCGGCCCATCCCGGGCTGAATTTCTCCCTGGGCATCTGCCTCGACTTCACGGCGGGACGCGGCGTGTCGCAACGCTACTTCGACCGCTTCCTGGCCCTGCGCGGGATCATGCACTGGGACCAGCGCAGTTTCACTGGACGCCCACTGGACCAACGCGAGGCCTACGCCGCGTGGGTCCTGACCGGCTGGCGGCCCCCCGAGTTCGAGGACGGCTAGCGGTCCGTCAGGCCTCCGGGAGCCGGCTCCCCGGCCCTTGTGCTGATGTCGCAAGGCCGGACCTCGAATCCTGGCTTCAGCCAGCAATGGCAGGCGTCAGGGGCCTCCAGCGCTTATCATGGGCGCACCTGCCCCGCCGAAACCATGAGCCAGACCACTAGCGCATCCCGAATGTCCAGCCTGATTCCCAGCGCTTCGCAACGTCCGGACGACGACCCCATTTTTGCTCTCAATGCTGAAGCCGAGCGTCGGGCTGCCGAGGGGGAGGACATCATCAACGCCACCCTGGGCGTGTTGACCGAAGACGATGGCCAACTGGCCATTATGCCCTCGGTCTTTGATGCGTTGGGAGCGGTGCCCGCCCGCGCCGCGGCTTCCTACGCGCCTATCGCAGGTGATCGGATCTTCACTGAAGCGATTATTCGCGATGTCTTTGGCGCGAGTTCCTTGGCGCAGAGCGCCGTGGCCGTGGCGACCGCCGGGGGCACGGGCGCGCTACACCACGCCGTCGTCAACTACGTGCAACCGGGGGAGGCCCTGCTGACCACCAGTTACTACTGGAGTCCCTATCGCATCATCGCGGACCACGCCGGTCGGTCGGTCGAGACCTTTGAGATGTTCTCCCAGCAGGGGACCTTTCACCTTGAGGCCTTTCGAACCGCCCTAGGCGACTTGATGCAGCGTCAGGAGCGGGCCCTCATCATTTTCAACTTCCCTTGCCATAACCCCACCGGCTACTCGCTGGACGTGGCCGAATGGGAAGGAGTCGCCCAGATCTTGGCCGAGGCCAGTTCCAAGGGACCCGTGACGTTCATGCTCGATTTGGCCTATGCCCACTACGGCAAGGCGGCAAGCTGGGTCGCGCCACTGGAGGCCGTGGCCGAGCAGATCACGCTGCTGGTGGCTTGGAGCGCTTCGAAGTCGTTCTTGCAGTACGGAGCCCGCGTGGGTGGGCTGCTTGGCGTGACTCTGGACCCAGACGAACGGCAGCGTATGTCGAACGCCATGTCGTATTCTTGCCGTGGCGTGTGGTCCAATTGCAACCACGCTGGGCTTCTCGCCGTTACGGAGTTGCTAACAGACTCGGGCTTGAGGGAGCGGGTCGCTCGCGAGCGAGAACAGGTGAAAGTCCTGCTCGGAGAGCGCGTGGCACTCTTCAACCAGAAGGCCGCACAGCTGGGGCTGAAAACTCCTCGCTACGAAGGGGGCTTCTTTGTGGCGGTGTTCACACCCGACGCCAAGCAGACAGCCGCCCGCGCGCGGGAGAAGGGCGTTTTTGTCGTCCCCATGGATGGGGCGGTGCGGGTGGCCCTGTGCGCCACGCCCATGACCGATCTGCCGCGCCTCACCCAGGTCTTGGCTGTGGCGATTCAAGGCGAGAGCTAGACAGCTCGGCGCGCTGCGGCGGCAAACAAGGGCTCGCCCTTCTACCCCGCGCTCGCTATGCTCACCCCCTGTTCCCGGAGCGCATGCACGTTCCCTTCTCCTAGACCCTCATCTTGGATCTCCTGATCCGCCCCAATCATGACCTACGTCGTCGCCGAGCCCTGCGTCAAGTGCAAGTTCACCGACTGTGTGGATGTGTGTCCCGTTGACTGCTTCGTGGAGGGAGAGAACTTCCTCGCGATCAATCCCGACGAGTGCATCGACTGTGGCGCCTGTGTCCCCGAATGTCCGGCCGAGGCGATTTTTGAGGAAACGGAACTGCCTGAGAAATGGGAGCCCTACATCGAGCTGAACGCCAAGTTCGCTGCCGTCTGGCCCGAGATCAGCGAGCAGAAGGATCCGCTTCCCGATGCAGATGAGTGGAAGGACGTGGAGGAGAAGCGCGAGCACCTCTCCGACGAGGCCTTCTCGGGCTGATCCCCGGTAGATCAGCGCGAGCGCGAATCGTCGCGACGCCCGCTCCCTTTACGAGTGCGCCTAGTCGAGCGTCGGGCCCCCTGGCGCGCACTGGTTTCAGATCTCGATCCCGACCCGCGTGGAACGAGGCACTCAGGCCCCGATCCAATCAGGTCATCTCGGCCCTGCTCGCGTAGAACCTTCCGGACCTGCGCGTGATTCTCCGGCAGGAAGAACTGCATCAGCGCCCGTTGTAGTTTGCGGTCCCGCAGGTGCTTGGCCACCTTGACCGGCTGCATGGTCAATGGGTCGAGCCCGGTGTGGTACATGCACGTGGCTACATCCATGGGAGCAGGGATGAAGTCCTGGACCTGCAGTGGTTTGTATCCGCGTTGCTTGAGGAAGACGGCCAACTCGATCATCTCCTCAACCCCTGATCCAGGATGTCCAGAGATGAAGTAGGGGACCAGGTACTGTTCCTTGCCCGCCCGCTTGGAGGCCGCCTCAAAACCCTGGGCAAATTCGTCGAAGGACCCCACGTCGGGTTTCTTCATCAGATCGAGGACGGACTTGGAAACATGCTCGGGAGCCACCTTCAAGTGCCCACCCACATGGTGGCGCGCTAGGTCCTCGAGGTACTCGGGGTCGGCGCTTGCGAGGTCCATGCGAACTCCCGACGCCACATGGACGCGTCGGATGCCGGGCACCTTGCGGGACTTGGCCATGAGATCCTTCGTTGGCCCATGATCTGTGTCGAGGAGCTTGCAGACCGTGGGGTGTACGCAGGACAGCCGCCGACAAATCGCCTCGACCTCGGGCTTGGAACAACCCATGCGGTACATGTTGGCCGTCGGCCCCCCCAGGTCGCTGAGCGTGCCCTTGAACTGGCGATCCCGACCCAGGGCTTGCACCTCGCCAAGCACGGAGGCCTCCGACCGACTCTGGATCTGGCGGCCCTGATGCAGGGTGATGGAGCAGAAGGTGCAGCCACCAAAGCAGCCGCGCATGATGGTGACCGAGTCCCGAATCATCGTGTGGGCCGGGATGGGCTCACTGTAGCTGGGATGCGGTGCGCGCGTGAATGGTTGGTCGTAGGCGAGGTCGAGCTCGGCCTGAGAAGGGGAGAGGCGCGGGGGGTTGATCACCACCGTGCGGTCTCCGTGTTGCTGAGTCAGTCGGACGGCGTTTTGCGGGTTGGTCTCGAGGTGGACGCGGTGAGTCATGCGCGCGAATTTCACCGGGTCGCTGCGCACGTCCTCGAAACTCGGAAGAGCGATCGTCTGTCCAGTCCCTCGATACTCATCGAACTTGTGATCAGGCAGCGCCTCAGTCTTGCCCAGCAGGTAGGCCGCGCCGCGCATGTCGCGCAACTGTTCGACGGACTCTCCTGATTGCAGTCGCTTGGACGCGATCATCAGGAACTCCTCGCCCATCCCATAACCCACGAGATCGGCCTTGCTGGAGATCAAGACGCTCGGTCGCACTTGGTCGGACCAATAGTCGTAGTGAGCCACCCGTCTCAAAGAGGCTTCGACGCCTCCAGCCAAGATGGGCAAGCCGGGGAAGGCCTCTCGGCAACGCTGGGCGTAGACCCCCGTGGCCCGGTCAGGCCTCAACCCAATCTGCCCGCCGGGCGAGTAGGCGTCTTCGTTGCGGCGCTTGCGACTCGCTGTGTAGTGATTCAACATCGAGTCCATGTTGCCGGCACTCACCGCGCAACAAATCCGGGGGCGGCCCATGGCTCGCCAGGCGTCGGCGCTGCGCCAGTCGGGCTGGGCCAGGACGGCGACCCGCAGACCCTCTGCCAGGAGTCGTCTGCCCAAGATCGCGGCCGCAAACGAAGGGTGATCCACATAGGCGTCACCGCTCACGAAGAGAACGTCTGCGGCGTCCCAACCGAGGGCTCGCATTTCCTCGGGGGAGGTAGGGAGGTGGGGCACCATGGGGGCATCCTATCTCCAAGAGGCCACGTTGGATCCCCGCGCTGGACTAGCGTGTGAGGCCCTGGAGTGCGCCTCGCAGGGCACCCTGTTTGGAATTCCAGACGGCGGAAGTGCAAGGACTGTGTTGGGCATGAATTGCAACATCGTAAATATTCGCATTGTTAGTGAACGGTAGGCGCGAGAATGGACGCTGGGCCTCAGCGTACTGGGGAAAGCACTAGCCGAAACGTTCGGTCGAATTAGGAATTCGGCTAGGTCGCAAGAGTCCCGTGGCGTTCCCTCGGCTCATTCACTCCCCAATCCCAGCTGTTCCCCCCCAGCGCATCCCCGAACGACTCTCCCCTGGTCGTTCCGCTGATATGAACAACCCTCTCGCACTCCTGCTCGCAGGAATCTTGGCTGCGTCGATCGCTCCCGCATCGCCTCAAGCCGTTCAAGGACCCGACTTCAATTCACTCGCGCAGCGCTTCCTCTCGGATCACCATCTCGAAGAGGCCACGCCTGACACGCTCGACCTACACAAGCTACTGGAAGAGAATTACCTGCATGCCAGTGTTGGGCTGTTCGATCTGTACTTCCCGGTGCGCAGCGCGAACGACCTGGACCATTACCAGCGTCTCGTCGGTGCCCTGGCGCGGGCCCAAGGCAAATGGCTCGAATGGACCGAGGGCGTCAGCACCGATAGCCGTGAGGCTAGCAAGGACGCCAAGACTCTGGCCAAGTGGGCGGACAAGTGGGATCTGCCTCGGATGCAGAAGAAGATCGGCAAGGGCGAGCTCGACGTCCTAACGGTGAGCGGCGCGAGCAGCGCCGTGACCAAGGCCAGTGGGCGCCTTGCTCTCTCGATGGAACGCTGCAATTCGCTGGGCCTCGAACGTGAGAATGGCCCGCGCGAGCCCATCGTGCTGATTCCGGATCGCACCGACTTCTGCCGCTTCCTTGCGTTTGGAGGTTGGCTCTATCCCCATCATCAGAGCAGTTTCTGGGACCCCAGTGCACCGGACTGGACCCACACCTACATCGACGATGTGAAGATCCTCTCGACCCGTTTTGCGGGGACTCGACGGGGACCGGGTGACCTGGGTGCCAGCATGAGCATGGACTACCGTTCGTCCACCGGGATGGAGCAGCAGATCGTGCAGCTCGCCATCAATTCGATGATTGCCAACTACTACGGTGACAAGGTCCCGCCTTCACTGGCCGGCTCTTTGGCCGTGAACCTGGTCATCGACCTGTTCGGCGAGTGCAGCACTCGCGTTGATGGGGACCTGCGCGCGCGCCGTACCTCGGCCCGCGAGATGTTCGTACCGGGCGGTAACCCGGACGGAGGAATCCTGCCCCCGAACATGGCTGACAGTCGCTGGCGTGATCGTCATGGAGCCGACCACTTTGTAGGCGTCCTGAAGAACTCGATGCAGAAACCGTCGCACAAGAAGGGGGCCGCAGCCACCGGCGGAGTGTTCACCCTGCTCAATGATAGTGGTCGCGCGAAACTCAACGTCCAGGGGCCCTTCCTGGGCGCCGCGGCATCGAGTGAGTCGGTCCAGACGGACTTCTTGGGCGATCAGTTGGAATTCCTGCGCTCCTATCGATCCTGTTTCATGCACTGGCTGCAGGTGAAAGGCAAGCGCTCAGCGAGCAAGTCGGGTACGGCCTTCGCCACGTTGCTGCGCGAAATGGCCCTCAACGAGAGCCCCGAGTTGCTTGGAGAGGTGTTCGCTGGGATCTACGACATGCCACTCAGTGATCTGGACCGGGACATGGACAACCTCGAGTCGGAGTTCATCGCCTGGCTTCCCAAGGCGCGTTGACGGCTAGGGGCTCGGCGGCATTCATTCGAATCCGGATGGGCCCCGGGTGCGCCGGGGCCTCGTCGCCCGCCAAGTAGGGACTCCCGGCAGGGATGGGGGAACAGTCGAGGATGCGTTAGGCTCTTCGCCCGAGTCGCGGCGAACTTGCCGCTGGCATCGACATCCCTCAAGACCGGCACTCTGTCGGACAGGGTCCTCCCATGGACGCACCCACCTCTCTGCCCCCCCTCGAGCTTCTTCCCCGGGGTCTTGTGACCTATGGGGCTCACAATCAGGTGGCCTTGATCTCATTGCGGAACCCCCCTGCCAATGGGTACAGCCACGAGATGATGTTGGACTTGGACGAGGCGATCCTGCGCGCCCGTTTTGATGACGAGGTGGCTGTCATCGTGCTGGCAGGAGAGGGGGAAAAGTTTTTCTGCGCGGGCGCGGACATTTCCATGCTCGGAGAGGTGACTCCCAGCTTCAAGTACTCGTTCTGCCTGCACGCGAACGAGACGTTGCTGCGCCTAGAAAACACGCCCAAGTTAGTCATCGCGGCCCTTGGTGGGCATTGCGTGGGGGGAGGCCTTGAAGTCGCTCTCGCGGCGGACATCCGTGTTGCCCGCAGTGGGTCGGGCAAGTGCGGTCTGCCTGAGGTGAAGCTCGGCGTGCTACCTGGAACCGGTGGCACGCAACGTCTGACCCGATTACTGGGGGCATCCAACGCACTGCTCCTGATGGCCGAAGGCTCTACATTCGATTATGACGAAGCCCAAGCGCTGGGCCTGATCCAGCGTCAGTTTGAGGCTGATGATGAAGCCTCGTTCCTCGGGGCGGTGATGGACTGGGCAACGTCTTTTACCCCACCACGGGCGGCTTCTGGGGCCATCGGTCTAATCAAACGCGCAGTTCAAGCGGGGGCCGACCTGCCCTTGGAATCAGGACTCGCCCTAGAGCGCGAGCTGCAACAGCGGTTGTTCGAGGCCGGGGATGCGGCTGAGGGCATCGCGGCCTTCAAAGACAAACGCCCGCCGAAGTTCACGGGACAGTAGGCCCTAGCCATGCAAGCGATCCACATCATCGAGCACGGAGATCCGACGGTCTTGAGAGTCGTCGACGTTCCTCGCCCTGAGCCGGGTACGGGCGAGGTCCTCGTGCGCGTGCTCGGTGTATCCGTGAATCACCTCGACCTTTGGGTTCGGCGCGGCATGCCCGGTTTCGAAATCCCGATGCCCCGAATTCCAGGCTGTGACGGAGTGGGGGAGGTCGTGGCCCTGGGCCATGGAGTGGATAGCAGCCTGATTGAGCCGGGTCAGAGGGTTGTATTGGAGCCTGGCTTCAGGGCAGGTGGCCCCGCGTCCGCCGCCCCAGGCGTGGACGCCCAGGAGCAAGATCACCTAGAGGCGGACTATGGAATCCGAGGCGAACACTGCGACGGATTCAACGCAGAGTATGTGGTCCTGCCCTCCACCCATGTGATGCCCTTGCCTGAGCAAGTGGACACCCATGTCGCTGCATCCGCACCGCTTGTTTTCTTGACCGCTTGGGGTCTTGTGCATTCTCGAGGCCAGCTCAAGGCCGGCGAGCGCGTGCTCGTGCTCGCCGGATCTTCGGGCGTCGGTTCGGCTGCGATCCAGGTCGCTCGGGCATCTGGTGCCGAAGTCGTCGCTACCGCGGGCAGCGAGGAGAAGGCGGCTCTCGCCCGAGAGCTGGGCGCCGCTCACGTTGTGGACCACTACGATCCGGATTGGCCCAAGCAGGTTCACAGGTGGACATCTGGAGAGGGCGTCGACCTGGTGGTCGAGCACGTCGGGCCTGCCACCTGGTCTGGATCCATGCGTTGCTTGGGGCGCAATGGTCGGCTCGTCACTTGTGGCGGAACGACGGGGGCCAAGGTCGGCATGCTTCTGCCTCATCTGTTCATCAAGAATCTGTCGGTGCTCGGATCCACGATGGGACCTCGCAGCGCCCTGCCCCAGATCTTCCAGAACATCGCCGATGGTCTCTACTCTCCCGTTGTGGACCGAGTGTTGCCTCTCAGCCAGGTTGCCACTGCGCATCAGCTGCTGGAGGATAAGTCGGTGCTCGGCAAGGTTGTACTCGTCCCCGATTCCTGAGCCGCCACTCAATCACTCATTCCATCCATGCAAGCAACTGATATTCGAACGGCGGCCGTATTGGGCGCCGGAACCATGGGGCACGGCATCGCCCAGGTCTTGGCCATGGCGGGCATAGAAACCCGCCTCTTTGACGTAGCCCCGGATGCTGTCGACGCGGGCTTGGCGAAGATCCGGTCCAACCTGGACAAGGGTGTCGAACGGGGCAAGGTGCAGGAGACCGTTCGAACCCAGGTCCTCGAAGCGCTCTCCGGAGCGACGGATCTGGGTGTCGCGGTCGAGGGGGTTCAGGTCGTGATCGAGGCCGCTCCGGAGCGCATGGACCTCAAACAGTCCATCTTCACCGACCTGTCGAACCTCACGGCGCCCGAAACTCTGCTGGCCACTAACACTTCGTCTCTGTCGATCACGGAGATCGGACAGGTCTGTAGCTATCCCGAACGGGTCGTGGGCATGCACTTCTTCAATCCAGTGCACATTATGAAGCTGGTTGAAGTGGTTCGGACCGAAGCTTCTAGCGATGCATCCGTAGCGCTTGCCATGGATTTGGCCACTCGCATGGGCAAGGACCCGATTGATGTCGCGGATGCACCGGGGTTTGCATCATCTCGCTTGGGAATTGCCATTGGCATGGAGGCCATCCGCATGGTGGAAGGTGGCGTCGCTTCCGCCGAGGACATCGATAAGGCCATGACCTTGGGTTATGGCTTCCCCATGGGGCCCCTGCGCCTCACCGACTGGGTGGGCCTCGACGTGCGCCTTTCGATTGCGGAGTATCTAGCTTCAACCCTTGGGGAGCGCTTTGCTCCACCAGGGCTTCTACGTGAGATGGTGTCCGCGGGCAAACTGGGCCGCAAGTCAGGTGAGGGATTCTATAAGTGGGAGAAATGAACGACGACATGGGCCAAGCGGACTGGGGCAGCACAGCTGAGGCTTCCGCGAAGAAGAGCAGGTTTCCCAAGTGGTCCTGCTGTTGCTTGGGTTGCGGCGTGCCCGTCCTAATCGTGGCCGCGCTCGCCATGATGGGGGTCCAAAAAGTGAGCGATGGCAAGGACAGTGAACTCCAGTGGGCCCGCCTGAATGAGGATCTGCCGATCATCGAGCGCCCGCCTGGCTTGAGCATGGAGTTCGGCTTCCAGCTTGAGTGGTTCGACTTCGATTTCTACCTGATGGTGCGCCCCCCGGAGGGCGGGTCACCCGAGGACGCGGACCGGGCCTGGATCTTGCTGGGCCTTCCCGTCGATGAAGGTGAGTTCCTCAAAGAGGCCGAACCGTGGGAAGCGCCGGACAGTGAAACGGCTCTGACTACCCTTCAGGTCCAGGGGCGGTCGTTGGGCGTTGGTTGGTTCGACGAATCGGATTCTGCCCCCGTTTCCATTGAGCCCTACTGGAAAGGCCACAGTTCAAACAGCTCGACGATCGCCGTGGAGATCCCGGGTCAGGGTGAAACTCCCACGTTTGTCTTGGTCGTAGCGGGCGGAGACCTCGAGGCACTCACCCAAGCTGAAGTGCTGGCGTTCCTGAACAGTTTCGAACTCAGTCTCTACGACTGACCGCGTTCGTCCATGAACGAGGATCCCTCAGTTGCGGCCCAAGCACAGCAAGAGTCCCCCGGCGGAGTGTTGGGACTAGGCGTGGGCATTGCAGTCATCGCGGCTGCCGCGTTGCTGCCCTTGATTCCCCTCGCCGGAGATCTGGATCCAGGGGAGTTCCTTAGGACTTCCTTTGGCGTGCAGGGACAACTGCCCCATGGACTCGTGCCCGTGCGCGCTGTGTCCTTTGCCGGGGGCGAGCAGGTTGTTCTTCTTCGTCATCCCGAACGCTCTTCTCTAGAGCACGACGCACCCCAGTGGGAACTCCCGACGAAGGATAAGCGGGGAGGTTTTGGGCGAGGAAGTGAGCACAAGAAGAAGCCGGAAACTTTTGACTGGACGGTCGTGCCTGTTGTCGAAGATGGTGGTGCTCCAGTCGAGGTGGCATTGGCCCTTTTCCCGACCAGGAAAGGAGCCAAGGTTGTGGAGTCACAATTCCATGGTCTGGGCTTTGAGGATGCGACGCGTCTACCCAAGTCTGGCAAGACAGTCCCCGTTGACTCGGGGTACCTGGATTGGGGCCCCTACGAAGCACCTTTCATCCAATTGCGGCACTACGGTCGCGACGAATCCGGCCCTGGTTTCTGGGACACTCTGCGGGTCAACCTGACCGTGGAGTCCAAGGCTCGCATCCTCTATCTGCGTTGGCCGCGCGGCCAGGCTGGACACCGGGACCGCGCGTCTGAGATCCTGCAAGTCTTGCCTGTAAGCCCTGGAACTTGAACCGTCCGGGCCGCAAGGCCGGGTTTCCAGGGCTGCCTGCTTGACGCTCCTTGAGTCATGGAGAGGATTCAGACCTCACCTCCCGCGGCTCTTCCCAAGCCCCTTCCTAAAACTCCGCATTCCAATGCAAATCAGCCAAGACGTTGTCGCTTCGATTCACTACACACTCAAGGACGATTCGGGAGAGGTGATTGATGCCTCACAGGAAGAGACCCCTCTGCCGTACCTGCACGGACACGGAAATCTCATTCCCGGGCTCGAAGGTGAGTTAGAAGGGAAAGCCACTGGCGACAAACTGCAGGTTCGCATCGAACCCAAAAACGCCTATGGGAACCGCGACGAGAACATGGTTCAGGACGTCCCGCGCGACCAATTGCCGCAAGACGTGGACATCGAACCGGGCATGCAGTTTCAAGCCCAGGGCGAGGGGGGTGTTCAAGTGGTCACGGTCGTTCGGGTCGAGGCAGATCAGGTGCGCTTGGATGCAAATCATCCACTGGCGGGCGTTCATTTGAACTTCGACGTGGAGGTCGCCGAAGTGCGCGAGGCCAGCGCCGAGGAGCTCGAGCACGGCCACGTGCACGGCCCTGGGGGGCATCACCACTAGGAAGTCCGGTTCAGCGCGTTGTTCACTAGCGCCTAGGCGCTGCCGACATCAGAGTGCGGCACCCCTTCACCCCGCGTGGGTCATTCGAGTCTTTGGGCTAACCGTTAACCCGCCAAGCATCTCCGGTCGTGTCCAGTCTCCTCTTCATCGTTCGGGCCGTGACGGTCATTTCACTGACCTTGCTGACTGGCCTGGCGTTGCTGATCGCCGCGCCCGTGACAATGACCTGGCGGGCGCCCCGGATTTTCTGCCGACGGTGGGCGATGACTGTCTGGGGGCGCGGTGTTCTCTGGCTGTGTGGCACGCGGCTTGAAATTGTCGGTCAAATTCCGCCGTCCCCCTATTTCTTGGTCTGCAATCATGTGAGTGCTGCGGACATCTTTGCTCTGGCAGCCGCGACGGGCGGGCGCTTCATCGGCAAGGCGGAACTGGGTGGGTGGCCGCTGGTGGGCAAGATCATCTCGGGCATTGGGACAATCCTGATTGACCGCACGCGACGTACAGCAGTGGGGGGCGTGAATGCGATCCTCAGCGAGGCGATCGAGAACGGCGAGAACCTCATCCTCTTCGTGGAAGGGGGCATCCGCCCTGGCGACAGACTCCATCCGTTTCAGCCTTCACTACTAGAGCCTGCTGTGCGCCTTGAACAGCCGGTCCACTATGCCCTGATCCACTACAGCACTGCGCCCGGGGCCCCGCGACCCAGCGAGGCGATTACATGGCCGGCGGGGCGTAGTGGATTGGAGTACTTCAGGAGGCTCTTCAGCCTGCGAAGGTGTCACGTTCGCCTTACGATCGGTGAACAAGCCATCTGGGCATCCGACCGTAAGCAACTTGCTCGCGACTTGCAGGCCGCCATGGAACCCCTGTTCCAACCCCTGGACTAGCCTTCTCAAGCTCGCCTACCCTGGAAGTGCCGTACGAATCAGGTATCCGCCTAGCAGCCCGTCACACCCTTGCTCCCGCAGCGGAATACCCTAGCCCGCACTCGCACATTCCCACCCTCCCTCTACGGACCGATGAATACAAAACTGCTACCCCTGGCTCTTGCTACGCTCCTCTCTGCAACCACTGCACAAGCAGGTGACCACTGGGTTGCCGATTATGACGAGGCGGTCAAGATCGCTAGGGCAGAAGGGAAACACCTGTTTGTGGACTTCACGGGTTCCGACTGGTGCGGCTGGTGCATCAAGTTGCATGAGGAGGTCTTTGATCACGACGAGTTCCTGACGCCCATGACTAAGGACTACGTGCTCGTCTCCTTGGACTTCCCCAACGGGGCGGCGGCCAAGAGCCGCGTGCCGAACCCCGAGCGCAACCAGGTCCTCAAGGCGCAGCATGCGATCACAGGCTTCCCCACGGTGCTGCTCATGACTCCTGATGGTGAGGTCTACGGGCGCACGGGCTACCAAGCTGGTGGCCCCGAGGCTTATGTCGGGAACGTGAACAAGATACGAGCCAAGGGAATGGCCAGCCTGACAGCAGTCCAGCAGGCCCTGAAGGCATTCAAGAACGCCAAGGGTGAGGGGCGCCCGAAGGCACTCTTGGCCGTCGTTGACCTGCTTGGAGAGCAGGGCCCTCAGTCAGCCTTTGCTGGCTCCCTAACGACTCCGATCAAAGCCCACTGGAAGATCCTGCCCATCAAGGCTCAAGGCCGGGCGATTGATCTCCTCAATCAGGCGGGTCAGGCTGACAGTGGGACTCTTCAGGGAGCCAGAGCCATCGATCCAAAAAATGAGAGCGGACTCTATGCCCGTTCCGTCCTGGCCATCATGGAGGGCGTTGCAGAAGAGGCGGCCATCGCCCCTGCCTTGGAGCAGCTCGATTCCTTGCTCCAAGTTGCGCACGACATCGATGCTGAGACTGCAGAGAGCCTGTATGTGCTGGGTGCCTACTGGAACTCTGAGTTTGCCGACAATCTGGAGCGCGCCAAGTTCTATGCGGTCCGTGGTCTCAAGGTCACGAGTGAGCCTCGCTACAAGCAGCTCTTCAACGACATTCTCGAGCGTGAATAGGAGGGGGCTCGACTGGGTCCTGGACTCTGGCTGGCGCTAGTCACTCGCAGCTGGCCTAGCGGGAGGCTGTGCTCAATGCAGGCCAGGTTTCCGGATTCCCTCCCCCTGCACCCCAAGTACCGCATCTCCAAGGTCAGCTCGCCAGCGTGAGGCCTCTGCAAGCATGCGCGCAACCACCTCGGGTTGACTGGCCGCAAGGTCTCGCGTCTCCCCCGGGTCTTCGAGGAGATCAAAGAGCAGGGCGGAGTGTTCGTCCTCGCCCCATTCAGGCCGGTACACATGCAACTTCCAGTGGCCTTGGCGTAGCGCCTGTAGGCGCCGATCCCTGTAGAAAACCAGCGGGTGGTCAGCGGGGTCCTCCGCCCCGCGTAGGTGTGCGGAAATGTCTCGCCCGTCATTCGCGATTGGGCTGGTAGCACCAGTCAGCGCCTCCACCGTGGGCTTCAAGTCCGTGAAGGACAGCGGAGCTTGGGAAACGCGACCCGCTGGGATCTGCCCCGGCCAGCGAGCCACAAGTGGGACGCGCACACCCCCTTCCCAAGTGGTGTTCTTCTTTCCACGCAGGCCACCGGCGGACTCGCGACGCCACGGTCCGTTGTCCGAGGTAAACACGACCAGCGTATTGCGATCCAGACCGAGCAGCGCCAGTTCATCCAGCACTCTGCCAACGGAATGATCGAGTTCCTGTAGCACGTCGCCGTACAAACCCAATTCGCTGGAGCCGATCCAGTCATCGGAGGCCTGGATCGGGCGGTGGGGCATGGGATGGGCCAGGTACAAGAAAAAGCGTTCGTTCTGATGGCGCCGAATGAAGTTGAGCGCTTCGTCCGTGAAGCGCTGTGTAAAGCGCGATTGGTCCGGACTGCGTTCAACGATCTCATCATTGCGATAGAGGGCGAGCGCCGGTGCCTGGAACTGGTTGTGGGCGTAATGATGGGCATCCATGTCGTTCGAGTAGGGGATGCCGAAGTACTCGTCGAAGCCCTGTCGCAAGGGAAGGAACTCGGGGAAGTGGCCCAGGTGCCACTTTCCGATGCACCCGGTCGCATAGCCTCGTCGCGCGAGCGACTCGGCCAGAGTCTCCTCCTTGGGGTTCAATCCGTGCGTGGAGTAGGGGAAGAGCACCCGATTGCCCAATCCCAAACGCATCGGGTAACACCCGGTGAGCAGCGCGGCCCTCGCTGGCGTGCAGACTGGCTGGGGCACGTACGCCGCCTGGAAGCGCGTGCCCTCAGCGGCCATGCGCTCCAGACAAGGTGTTGCGAAGCCGGTGGCGCCTTGGGACTCGAGATCCCCCCAACCCATGTCATCGGCGAGGATAATCACCACATTGGGCGGAGCGCTGGGAGCCCCATTGCTCTCAGGGCTCCGACACGTGCCGCCAACCAGGGCCAAGGCAAGGACGATCAGGATCTTGGGCCAAGCTGCACTGTCCTGACGCCGGGAGCTTCTCACCGGGCAAGTAGGTGCAGCTCGAAACCGTCGGCCGTGCGTCGCAAGGTGGAAGTGATCTGCGCACCCGTCACGATGCTGATGGCTTCTTCGTCCCCATCCATCGCCCTGTTCCAGTAGGGGGCCATGACTACCGTGCTCAATCCGCAGACTCCGGGATGCCCGGAGAGGGTCGCGGGGATGGGGCCCGGTTCCCCGCTCTCGGGAGGCCCTGCACCAGCGGCCACCGCGCGCAGAAGCGCGTCGCCATTGAGGGCTATGAGAAATGCACTCGGCAGAAAGGCGATGCCCCCGTCAATTCCCATTCCGGTGTCGACAATTTGGTAGACGTCGACGCCATGCACGTCATCGAGCTCGAGTCGGATGAATTCGCCAGCCATGGGGACGAGTTCTTCAAAGGCCTCCTGGAAATCCAATCCATTGGCGAGGCCCTGGGTCAGGAATATCGGCAGGCCGAACATGCCCAAAGTCTCTGTGGTCTCACCGGGATCGAGCACGACCAAAGCCGTAGGGCCGGTCAATTGTCGAACCACGGCCTGTTCGAGGTCTACCCCGGACGTGGCTTGGCCCAGAGCGAGCCCTTGATCTAAAGAGGTCAAAGTCCCTTTGGCTTCCAGCTCCTCGAGGATCTTTCGGGTAAGAGCATAGCCCCGGGCAAAATCGATACCCAAGCCCGCGAAAGCGATGGAGTCATTGGGAATCGACCCGGCCAACGTGGGCGGCAACGGACGCAGGCAATCGGCGAAACGGCTGGCAAGGCTACCCGGGGGGACGTTCAGGTGACCTCGCATTTCGAGCCCCGATCCGGGCTGGATGTCCAGGCTGGCGTAGAGATCAACGGGGCCCTCACCCAGGACCTGTCTCTCCGTAACCGAAATCCCTGGCGTCAACTCTCCGGCCATCATGAAGACTGGATTGGAAAGATCGACGTAGCCTTCGACGAGTCCCGGGCGACCCACCTGGTTGCGGCGCGTCTCGAGTCGTTGGACTGTCCGCGAGCGATGGTCTGTTCCGATTTTTGAAAGACTGGCACCCATTTCTTGCCGTAGGCTCTCTGCGTCGTTCGCTGAGAACAATCCGAAAGCTTGGGGATGGTGGACGAACGCGGCCACATGTCCCGCGCGCCGTCCCGAGCCTGGCCAGGACATGATGTCGACCTGGGCGCCGAACATCGTCTGGCTTGAGTGCATGGCCTCTTCGCTACGCTCAGGCATCCACTTCTGCATGGCCGCTTTCAGAGTGGCCACGTCCGCAGGTGGCGTCGTGAGGAATCCCGTGGTTGTCTCGCTGGCAAAGAGAACACACTCGCCATGCAGGACGGATCCGATTTCCGCCATCTTGCCGAACTCGTCGGAATTGCCAGCGCCGCCAATAAAATCGAGCAGCAGATTCTTGCCGGTGCGCGTCTGCATGAACTGGGCCCAACGATTGCGTTCCATTCGATCCCGCAGGAGGCCTATGTTGGCGCAGCGCGCAACGGCCGTTGCCTGGTCCGGAACAGCAGAGAGCAACGAGGGAGACTGCGAGTGCAGCAGGGGAGCGAGCACACAGCTGAGCGTCAGGTGGAACATGGGGCTATTCTCGTGGATTTCGGAGTGCTTGGGCGGTCTTCAGCCCGGGTTGGATGAGCCGGAATCGAGTTGGAAGGGCCCGTTCGAGCGGTCGCAGAGGGTACCGCGCCTCATTACGATAACGAAACGTCGTGGAATCCCCTGGGCGTAGGGTGCGGAATAGGACAGCCTAGTAGCAGCGCGGTCAGCTCGAGACGACCGCAGTTCCGAATCGGGAGCCCCCTATGCACAGACGATCCGCACGATTCTCGCTTACCACCCTGGCCGGATTGGTTCTGGGGGCTTCGGCTCTCGCCCTTTCCGGTGACGGTACCGACTCTTGGAAGGCCGAGGCCAAGAGCTACAAGCTCAAGCACAGTGCCCATGAGCGCTGGGACTTTATCCTGCCTGCCGAGCGCTGGCGCGTTGCAGACAAGGCCATCAAGCTCCCCGGTGGGCTCGTCTTTGACACCGAGATTTCGGGCGTCAACAAGATCGAGATCGACACCAACGGCGACGGTGATTGTGATCAGACCGTTCGCGGAACGGGCTTCGTCACCTTGCGGTCCAAGAATGCCGACGGTGAGTTCGTCAAGTACTCCGTACGCGTGCGCAACACCGGCGCCAGCAAGTTCGAGTGGACGACGGGTTCCAGCATGAAGGGCAAGGTGGCCGGTCAGACCCTGCACATCTTCGACCAGAACGGGAATGGCAAGTACTCGGATTGGGGTACGGATGCGGTGGCCATCGGAAACAACAAGAGCGCCTCCCTGCTCTCCAAGGTCATTCTTGTGGACAAGAGCCTGTACCATTTCGATGTGACCTCAGACGGTACGGAGATCAGCGTAGCCCCTTTTGTTGGCGAGACCGGTGTACTGAATGCCGTGGCCGACTTTGAAGCATCGGGCAAACTCACCTCAGCTGTCTTCCAGGACGGAGATCGATCCTTCTGCGTGGCAGACTTCCGCAAGGGGGTCGCGATTCCTGTGGGGACCTATAGGTTTATTAGTGGGCGCGTTGAAAAGGGCGCCGCCTCCGCATCGATCCGTTCGGGTGACATGCAGCGGATCGCCGTGGTGGCCGGTGAAGAGACGCGCGTCGAGTGGGGCGCCAACGTCTCTGGCGAGTTCTCGTTCCAGCAAAAGGACGACGAGGTCTCCGTGCGAGCGGACTTCAAGTTCTATGGCGCCGCCGGCGAGGAGTACTACGACTTCCAGCCCCGAGGAAAGGGACCCAGAATTACGATCGTCGACGCAGAACGCGGGCGAGAAATCAGGGAGGCGCGCTTCCCGGAGTCGTGATGAGGCACCCGCTACCTCACGTACACCGGTGGTGTGCGCCAAACCAAACCCGTCAACGTGTCCGTCGAAGTGGAGACCGCCATCTTCCCGGATATCACCCTCAGCCCGCGCGGATCGAAGCCCGTGAAGCCGCGCACACGCGGATCCGCTAAGACCCCCCGCTAGGGCCTTCTCGACTGACGGCGCAGGCCACTGCGCTTAGAGCGCAGGCTCCCTAACGAGGCGATTGCCCGAGAGACGTCCGCGGCTCACCTATCGTCCGTAGTCCCATCCTCATCGAGTGCTGGGAACGGGAAGTGCTCGGAGGGAGTGTGCTCACGCCGCGCAATGGCCAGCAGGCGCTCAACGACGTCGGGATGGATCGACGCAACGTCTTCCTGCTCGGCCTCATCGGAGTCCATGTCGTACAGGGCCAGGCTGGGTTGTCCCTTCAGTAATTGCCGACGGACCAACTTCCAGCGCTCGGTGCGCACGGCCTGTTGTCCGCCGTAGGCTGGAAACTCGAAGTAGAGGGCCTCGTGTTGGCGTTGGTCAGTCTCCCCGCGCAAGGTGGGGCTAAAGGACAGGCCGTCGATCCCTTCTGGAATCCGAACCCCAGCGAGCTCTAGCAGAGTCGGCATCACATCCTGGAAAGCACTCAGGTGTCGCGTTCGTGACCCCTGGGGGACCACACCTGGCCAACTCACAACCAACGGGACCCGCAGGCCTCCCTCGTACACGCTGCCTTTGAGTCCACGGAACTGCGCAGCACTTTCGAAGAAAGTGGAGTCCGTGCCGCCATTAAACGTCGGCCCGTTGTCGCTGCTGAAGGCGACAAGAGTGTTGTCCCTCAAGCCCAACTCTTCGAGCAGATCCACAATGCGTCCGACATCGCGGTCCATGCGAGTGATCATCGCGGCGTAGGCTGCGCGCGGCGTGGGGTGAGGAAGGTAGCCCTTGTCTTTCTTGTAGGGGGGATCGCTCTCGAAAGCTCCGTCGTATTCGTCGAGGGAATCCTGAGGCACCTGGATGGCAGCGTGCGGGATGTGGAATGGAACGTACATGAAGAAGGGCTCCTCAGCGTGGTCTCGAATCCAGTCCAAAATCTCCTCGGCCATCAAGTCATGGGCGTACTGCTTACCCATCACGTTCTGCCAGACATTGCCCTCCAGGTCGACTCGCTCCGTGTTGCGCCACAGGTGCGTGGGATAGTGGTTATGAGCCTGGCGCTGGCACAGGTACCCGAACCAATGATCGAAACCCTGTCGGTTTGGTTCTCCACTCGTGTCTGGCCCGCCGAGGCCCCACTTGCCCACCGCGCACGTTGCGTAACCGTTGGACTGCAACAACCCGGGTAGGGTCGTCGTCCCGTCCGGCAAGGGAAGCTGTCCCTCTCCATCGTCATCTCCCCAGCCCCCGATCTCATGATTCCCGCGTACGTAGGCGTGACCGCTGTGCAAGCCTGTCATCAAGACGCAGCGTGCCGGCGCGCAAACTGGGGCACCGGAATAGTGCTGTTCAAAAAGCATGCCCTCGGCCGCCAATCGATCCACGCGCGGCGTGCGTATCTTTGTTTGGCCGTAGCAACCGAGCTCGCCCCAACCCAGGTCGTCGGCCATGAACCAAACGACGTTGGGGGAGGAGGTCGAGCGGACTTCGCTGTGGTGTTGCGCCTGGTGGCAGGCGCTGCACAGACCGATGACTGATAACCAAGAGAGCAGGAATGAAGGGCGCATCATGCTCCGAGGATACACGTTCCTCCCGCGCGTCTCGATCCCCAGTGCTAGGGCAGGAAGCTCTTCTTGTCCTTAAGCTTCTTGGGCAGGTATTCCTCAATTACGAAGTTGAGTCCCCACTTGGCCAGGGCCTGCTGCTCGGCGCGTACACCCAACTTGAGCAGCAGCTTGAGGGCCTTCTTCCAGGGTGCATGGGACTGGAAGAAGGGGTCGTTCTTGAGCGCATCCTTGGCGCGCTTGATGTCCACTGCCGCCAGGGGGTGCGTTGCGTCCTCCAGCTTGAAATCGGTGATGTCCTGGGGCGTGACGCCTAAGTAGCGCGCGTTGGGAACACAGAAAAAGCGATTGATGTGGGCTGCGTTTCCCGAGCCGACCTTCAGCGTGCGGTAGATGTTGGCGATCCCGTAGGGGTCGCAGTCCACGAAGCAATACACCGGCAGCTTGTTGGCCTCGGAGAGACGCCGCACAAACCGTCGTTGAGCCCTCGAGGGCACACCGCCCATCGAGACCAGGATGCACTTGGCATCGCGCCAGTACTGGTGGTCGTTCAGCCGGTTGAACATGCCTCCCGTCTCAATGGCCAGAATGAATTTGGCTTTCGTTTCAAACTGCAAGTGTTCAACGGAGCTGGGGATGCTGTAGGCGCCCGTGCCCATCTGTGTACAGTCGATGCGAATCTCCCTACCGGTCTGCTTGTCCCTGTCGATCACAACCAACTCGCCGGCCAGGGCCCCGCCGTGTTCCTCGGGCCGGTATCGAAGTTGCTCTCGGGAAACGCCCTCTAGGGAAGCCAGGGCCTCGATGTCATCCATCACCGCATCCGACTCGGGCTGCTCCTTGAACTTGGCGTCCCCCCAGTTCTTTGAGATGTAGTAGGCCTCCCGCTTGGTGGCGAAGTCGTCGTTTTCGACCATCTCCTTGGACAAGGACATGAGTCGCAGGGTCTGGGCGAAACTCTTGACCGTGTTGACCGAGAGAGCCCGCGCCTTGCGTCCCTTCCCGAGCGCCAAGTATCCCGTCGTCTTGCTGTAGCTGACGTTGGACAACGAACGCACGGGGAACTTCAGCTCGGGCAGGATGCGACGACCGATGGACGCCTGGACCTTCTCTGCCGTGTTGTCGATGATCTTGATCGTCTTGCGATCATCCGTATCCATTCCCCGGCGTTTCTTGGGGCGTGATTTCGTGGCCACGGCTTTCTTCTTCGAGGCCTTTGCCGTCTTCTTTTTTTTGGCCATGGATCAGGATGCTGAATCTTGGTGACCGAGCTTCTCGGCCAGGGCTGCGACGGTCTTGGATAGCTTGGAAATCCACAGGCTCTGGAAGAACACCCAGACGAAGAGGAACAGCAGGTAGTAGTGGATCTCCTCCATGGATGTGTTCTCCGGTAGATTGGTCGTGGGTCTGGAGTAGGGTGATGCTGGGCTCGACTAGAACTTGCGTGAGCGATGCAACACGTCTTCAAGAGTCTCGACGGTCGTATCTCGCTCCTTGTTGGTCAGCCCTAGGATTTCTTGCAGGGCAATCCCGATGTGCGGGATGTACTTCTCGATGTACTCGCGCTTCTCAAATTCACGTTTGAGACGCTTGCCCTTGCGGATGTGGATGCCGAGCTGGCGTCCGCACTCGCGCAGTGCGAGTTTGACTTCCTTGATGATCTCGGGGTACGAAGCGATGGCCTCCTTGGATTCCGAGGTGAAGGGCACCCAGACCGACGCGATATGCACGATGAGGGCCATGGGGGCGATGGGCAAGGCACCCCGGGGGTGGGAGAGGCCATAGGAGCGCCAGTTCGTTTGAACGACGGACTTGGTGATGGCGCACCCGGACTGTTGATAGAGCAGCGGGACACGGTTGGCAAAGCGCAGGACTCTCACGGGTTCGTCCGCGCTGGCTACCAATTCCTCAGTTGCCCTCTCGGCTTTGGATTTTTTCTGAATTCGGCCTGTGTCCGTCAGCTCGAGCCCCACTCCCCCGGGCTTGCCATACGCGATGCCCACCTCGATCTGGAAGGGGTTGCCCCGGTACACAGAGGGCGGCCGCGTGACTGTTGCGTAGAAGTCAGCTTCGAGTTCCTTCTTCAGGCCCTTCAGGAGCAGGTCTTCCCCAATCGGCGCGATGCAATCGCTGGGAGGAGAGGAGATCTTGGTTTCATTGATCGCCTCGTACAGAGCTCCGGCTTCCTCGCGTGCAATGCGAGAGGGGTACGATTTTTCAGAAAGCCCACTGCCCGCACTCTTGATGATGCGTTTGGCCACAGTGGGTCCCACCCGGCAAAATTCCTCCTGCAAGAATCCGGAGAGGGACCGACAGTGCGTGCCACCTAGCATGGCTATCAGGCGTCCGAGTTCGACCCCATGCGGGTGGGGCTTGATCTCTATCGTGTCTTCGGGCTTGACCTTCGTGTTGCGTTCGTACGTGATTTCCTCGCCCGTTGGTGAGCGGTAGTGCAAGGTCAGATGCGGATTGGCGATGGCGGTCTGCTTGAGGTACATGTCAACCGAACGCATGCCCTTCTTGTAGGTGGCCTCCATCTCGATCTCGACGCGCGTTCCGTGCGTTCGGCCGTCCCACTTGATCTGCTCGCTGGAGTGAATCTCAGGCTTGTTGCGGGCCGTGTCGATGGTCAAGACGTATTCGACCGCATCCATGCGCTTCTTCTTGGAGCGGATCACCACGGGTTTGCCGGTGGTGAGCTTGCCGTACATGCCGGCTGCCGAGATGCCGATCCCCTGCTGGCCGCGGCTCTGACTCAGTTTGTGGAACTTGGATCCGTACAGCAGCTTGCCGAAGATCTTCCCGATCTGCGTGTCGGCGATCCCCGGGCCGTTGTCCTCGACAGCCATGCGGTAGACCTTCTCCTTCACAGGGTCGATCTCGACCCACAACTCGGGCAGGATCCCGGCTTCCTCACACGCGTCGAGGCTGTTGTCCACAGCCTCCTTGACCGACATCAAAATGGCCTTGGTGGGGGAGTCAAACCCCAGCATGTGGCGGTTCTTCTCGAAGAATTCCGCGACTGAGATATCCCGCGCCTCGGCGGCTTCGCGCCTGGCGGGCTTGCGCTTAGGGATCGCAGGTTGCGCCCGATCCTTGCTCTTGGAACGCTTGCTCGCGCTCGTCTTCTTGGAGGATTTCCGGGAGGGCTTCTTGGGCAAGGTCTCCTCCAGGTCGAAGAGGGATTCGGGACTGGTCAATGCAGTGGATCCGGCGTGGAGTGGAATGTGCGAGGGCACAACCATCCCCGGTGCCCCCTACAAGCGTTGTAAGGCTCCTGCTCCCACAATGCAACGAGCGGGCAGCGGCTAGGGCGCAATGCCGCGCGGGGCGAGTGAGCTGTCGCAGAGATCCAGCACGGCAGCTCGATCTCGGAAGGTCCACAGGGCCTGACGCATCTCATCTGGCGGCAGTCGATACAAGCACTCCCGAGTCAGGTAGCGCTCGCACACAGGGGCCGGCAGCGACCATTCATGCGCAGCCTGCTGAGCCAGTTCCATGGCGGCTGCCTGACCCCGCTCCCAGGCGCGTTCGAAGGCACCCAGGTGAGGCTCAATCACCACTCCCGGGCCCACGATCCAGGGCGCAAACACAAATGGCAGGCCCGTCTGCAGAGTCCACTGTTCGGAGGGGTTCCAGCAGTCGAGCCCTTCCCCGTGACACTCCCGCAAGGCGGGGTCACCAATCCGAAGCCAGGCGTCGCAGGCGAGCGAGCGCGGGTCGGAGCCGGGAGCAACTTCTTCAAACGCTGGGGCGCAGCCTTGGTCCAACAAGATTCGTGTCAACGTGCGCGCCGTTCGACTCGATGGATCCAGGGCCACGTGGCGCACGGCGTCGATGGGCTTGCGCAAGAAGAGCTGGACGCTGGAGACGACCCCGCGCCCGGCGACCCCAACCCCGTCGATGTAGCTGTAGCCCGGGCGCCGAAACAGCTCGATTGAGCTGACAAGCGCGACATCGATTTGACCCGCACGCAGTTTCTCTACGAGCCGCGCCGGGATGTCGTAGTGCAGCTCGATGCCCTCTTCATCTTCCAACCCCAGGTCCATGGGTCGGCCGACGAGGTAGGGCACGCTGCCCACTCTGAGGAGGGACTTCACCCGCACAACCTAGCAAGCCGGGTGCTCACTGAGCAGCGCTAGAGTTCCAGCCGTGCTCGATTACTCGCGTTCGACGACGACCACAGGCAACTGCAGCTCTTCGCCCGAACGCCACACTTCGACCATCGTCCTGTCTCCCGGGGTCACATCCGCGATGGCCGTGCGGAAGCTGCGTTGGTCGGATATGCGCACCCCGTTGATCCTCAGGATGATGTCATCCACTTCCAGGCCGGCGGCCTCCGCCGGGGAGTCCGATTCGACCAGCTTGACGGCTATCCGACTGACACCCGTGAATCCCTTTTGACGAGCGGACGCCACCAGCTGCCTAGCTCGGAAATCGCGGTGATTCTCCACGCCCAGGTAGCCGCGCTTCACTGAGCCATACTCAAGGATGTCCTCCACTGAACGTCTCACCATTCGACTCGGTATGGCGAATGCGATGCTCTTGTCCTCATTCGTGATCGCGACGGCGGTGTTGATCCCGAGCACCTTCCCCTGCAGGTTGATCAAGGGTCCGCCACTATTGCCCAGATTGATGGCCGCATCGGTTTGGATGAAGTCTTCGTAGAAGGCGATGTTCAAATCCGAGCGCCCGATTCCGCTGACAATTCCCGCCGTGACCGTGTGCCCAAGGCCCAGGGGGTTGCCCATAGCCAGGACCATCTCGCCAACCGTTGCCTCCACCTCCGGTGCCAGGGGCACGGCGCTTAGCTCTTCACCCTGAATCGAGAGGACTGCCAGGTCGGTGTCCTTGTCGGAGCCCACGACAGTGGCCTTCAGAACTCGCCCATCGGTTAGGTAGACCCAGAATTCGTTGCCCCCCGCAATGACGTGGTTGTTGGTCACCAAAACCCCAGAAGAACTGTCCGCCTGGATGATGACACCGGATCCGTCCTGCAGGCTGCGTCGTCGAGACCTGCTGACGCCGTAGGTTTTGACTTGAACTACCGCTGGACCCACTTCCTTGGCCAGCTTCTGGTAGGCCCTTGAAACGGAGCGCGCCACGCTGAGGGGGTCGGTCTCTGGAGCCCGCTCGGCACCAGGACCCCAGCCGGCGGAAAACAGGCCGGCCAGTGCACCGGCGAGGGCCAATGTGGGGATCAGACCGAAGGAGCGTTGGGACATGTGGGTATCTCGTGAGGTAGGAAGTCTTGACGCTCCATTATGGGCATCCCGTCCCGGGTATGCCCACTTTCGGTTTTGGGCACTTGGTGTGATTTGAGTACCTCCCGATTGCGGCCAGGAGAGGCCGCCGGAGGGTCAGATTTGTGTTTTTGGCGAGGATGGCCCAACTCCGACCGGGGGATGGACCGTACTATTGGAACAGGACGAGGCGTCCGCGCTGGCCTACTACGGGCCCTGCTCGGCGCCACTCTCCTTATTCGCTCTCAAACTGATCACCCGCCTGGACGCCGGTCCGCGCTTCGAACCCCGATCCTGGACCCATCCAGGCCGCTTTCTTACCCCGACTCATCTACTATGAAGAAGTTCATTCTCTCAATCGCCATGACGTCGCTCGTGGCAGTTCCGTCCTTCGCCCAGGACTGCCCGACCCAGTCCGCGAAAGGCACCTGTCCCGCGGCCCAAGCCGTGGCCTCCAAGGGAGATGTGGCCAAACCTGAATGCTGCGATGAGAAGGCCAAGGCCGCTGCTGCTTCGGCGAAAAAGGCCTGTGACGGAGCTTCCTGTGACCAGAAGGCCAAGGCCTCAGCCGTCGCCGCGAAGTCCGACTGCTGTGCCAGCAAGGCCAAGATCGCTGCTCCCGCCGCGACCGCCGCCAAGTCTGACTGCTGCGCAACTCAGGCCAAGGCCGCTGCTGCTTCGGCGAAGAAAGCCTGTGATGGCGCTTCCTGTGACCAGAAGGCCAAGGCCTCAGCCGTCGCCGCGAAGTCCGAGTGCAGTGCTCACCCTGCCCAAGCCGCCGCTCCGGCAGCTGCCA
>Ga0209992_10001060_pt1 | contig 31571 bp, 24 predicted proteins | sample 2SBtaG_2_FD_182564 | JGI IMG/M metagenome (GOLD analysis project Ga0209992, IMG submission 182564) | Deep subsurface microbial communities from Kolumbo volcano to uncover new lineages of life (NeLLi) - 2SBTROV12_ACTIVE470 metaG (SPAdes)... | ecosystem: Environmental > Aquatic > Marine >... | reverse complement strand
CACCGGTGAGCCCATGGACGTGGAGGCGGGGCCGAACTGGGACGACGACCTGGGCGGCTCGCCGGTCTACGCCGAGAACGACATCAACCTCGACGGGCTCTCGCCTGAAGTGCGTCAGCAGATGTTCGAGATTCAACGACTGGCCTTCTTCTACCTGCCCCGAATCTGCAACCACTGCCTGAACCCGAGCTGTGTGGCCAGCTGCCCGTCCGGTGCGCTCTACAAGCGCGGCGAAGACGGGGTGGTGCTGCTCAATCAAGAGCGCTGCCGGGCCTGGCGTAGCTGCGTCTCTGCCTGTCCTTACAAGAAGACCTACTACAACTGGTCCACGGGCAAGAGCGAGAAGTGCATCCTCTGCTTCCCGAGGCTTGAGGCGGGGGAGGCGCCGGCGTGCTTCCACTCTTGTGTGGGGCGCATCCGTTACCTGGGCAACGTGCTCTACGACGCGGACAAGCTGGTGGAGTGTGCCAAGAAGCCCGACCTGGAGCTGGTCGACGCCCAGCGCAGCATGATCCTCGACCCGAACGATGAAGAGGTCATCGCCGCGGCCCAGGCCAACGGTATCCACGACTCGGTGATCGAGTCTGCCCAGAACTCGCCGGCCTATCGCTGGGTGAAGGAATGGAAGCTCGCCCTGCCCCTGCACGTCGAGTTTCGCACCTTCCCCATGCTGTTCTACGTGCCCCCGCTCATGCCGGTGATCGCCAGCAACGAGTCGGGCCCGGTGCGCAACGAGACTGAAGACCTCTTCGCCGACATCGAGAAGGCCAGGGTGCCCATCCAGTACATGGCCAACCTGTTCTCAGCTGGCAACGAGGGCAAGGTCAGGTACGCCCTGCGCAAGCAGTACGCCGTGCGACTCTGGCGTCGCTACAAGACCGTGGGTGACATCGATCACGACACCGCCGCGGCCGCGCTGGTCGAGGCGGACTGCTCCGTCGAAGAGGCCGACGCCATCTACAAGCTCACCGCCCTGGCGTCCATGGACGAGCGCGTGGTGATCCCGCCCTCACAGCGGGAGATGGCCATCGAGATGCTCGAAGATCCCCTCGAGCACAAGCAGGCCATGGGCTTTGGATTCCGCACCGGACCGGCGAGGGCCTGACCATGAGACCGTCAACCGAGGTTCATGATGCCCTCGCCCGGCTCTGCGAGTACCCCCGTGATGGCTTCCCCGGTTTCATCGAAGAGGCCGCAACGGTGGTCTCGAGAGATTGCCCGGAGGCCTGGACGAAGCTCGAACCCTTCATCGAGTACGCGCGGGGGCAGACCCTGGGCGAGCTCGAAGAGCGGTTCACCCGCACCTTCGACAACTCGGCTGAGCGTGCCCTCGAGATCGGCTGGCACGTCTTCGGCGAGAACTACACCCGGGGCACGTTCATGGTGCGCATGCGCCAACGTCTCCGCGAGGTCGGTGTCGAAGAGAACGGCGAGCTGCCCGACCACCTGAGTCACATGCTGCCCCTGCTCGGGCGTGCCGAAGCAGACTGGTGCGGACGCACGGCCCACGACTCCGTGTCCCTGGCTCTGGGCCGGGTGCACGAAGAACTGATCAAGATCAAGAACCCCTGGGCCGGCGTGATCGACGCCGTGCTCACGGTGATGTCCTTGCACGTCAAGCCGGTAGACGAGGGCCCGGAGTACGCACCCCAGCCCTTGCCGCCGCTGCCCGATCCACAAGGTGATCGCTGGGGCGATGGGCCCAGCGATGGAGGGATGTGTTCATGAGTGACTTTCTTCTGTTTGGCGTGCTGCCCTATGTCTCCATGGGCATTTTCTTCCTGGTCACCATCCAGCGCTATCGCCAACGGAGCTTCACCTACAGCAGCTTGAGCTCCCAGTTCCTGGAGAACAAGAGCCACTTCTGGGGGACCGTGCCCTTTCACTACGGCATCCTCTTCGTGGTCTTCCTGCACCTGGTGGGGCTGCTGATTCCTGACCTGATCCTGGCCTGGAACGCGGCGCCCATGCGCCTGTTCATCACCGAGACCACGGGCCTGGCCATGGCCGTGATCACCATGGTGGGGCTGGTGAACATCATCATGCGGCGGCTCAACGACAGCAAGTCGCGCACGGTGACGACCGTGAGTGACTGGATCATCTACGGCCTGATCGGCGTGCAGGTGGGTACGGGTATCGCCGTGGCACTGTTCCATGGTTGGGGCAGCTCGTGGTTCGCCACCTCGCTCGCGCCGTGGTTCTGGTCCCTGGTCAAGCTGTCCCCCGAGGTGGGCTATGTCTCGGCTCTGCCCTGGCTGGTCAAGGCGCACATCATCAACGCCTGGTTGTTGGTGGGCTTCTTCCCCTTCACCCGCCTGGTGCACATCCTGGTGGTGCCCAACCCCTACCTGTGGCGACGCACTCAAGTGGTGATCTGGAACTACGACCGCAAGCGCGTTCGTGATGTCGATTGACGACTCATTAACAAACCCAAGAACTCAAGAAGCTAGCACCCCCTGAGGAGGGATGACGATGGCCGATGCAGGCGACAGCAAGGGCTCAGTGGGCGCACGCACACCACCCCGCTGGGACGTTGAAGACGAGGGCTTCTGGGAGAGCACGGGCAAGAAGATCGCCTCGCGCAACCTCTGGGTCTCGATCCCCAACCTGCTCTGTGGCTTCTCGGTCTGGCTGTACTGGGGCATGGTGGCCAAGTACATCCAGAAGGCCCACTTCGCCAACGGCGATCTGTTCAACTTCCTCGACGGCGACGGCATGCCCTACGACGGGGACGGCTACCGGGCCCTGCTCTTCGGCCTGCCCGCAGTCGCGGGCTTGATGGGCGCCACCCTGCGCATCCCCAACTCGTTCATGATCGCCATCTGCGGCGGCCGCAACGTCAAGTTCATGACCACCTTGATGCTGCTCCTGCCCGCCCTGGGCGCGGGCTTCGCACTGCAGCAGCCCGACACGAGCTTCATGACCTTCATCATGCTGGCGGCGCTCTCAGGGGTGGGTGGTGGCGCCTTCGCCTCCTCCATGTCGAACATCAGCTTCTTCTACCCGAAGAAGATGCAGGGTCTGGCCCTCGGTCTCAACGCGGGCCTGGGCAACGCCGGTGTCTCGGTGATGCAGTTCCTGATCCCCTACATCATCACCTTCGGGGCCTTCGGCGCCATCGGTGGCGAGCCCTACCAGGTGGGGGACAAGCAGCTCTGGATTCAGAACGCCGCCCTGGTGTGGGTGCCGATCCTGGCCCTGTTCATGGTCATGGCCTTCTTGTTCATGAACAACCTGCCTCAGCACAAGTGCGGCTCGACCATGAGCGCCGTGGGCAAGTATCTCTGGCTCAGCCTGCTGGGCTTTCTCGGTGGTGGGCTGGCGGTCTTCTTGTTGCGCAGCGACTGGGGCGGCTTCCCTGAGCTGGCCAAGATCTTCGTCATCCTGGTCGTCGCCGTGCTGGTGACCCTCTTCTTGATGAAGAAGGCCACGCCCGCCGAGACCAAGGAGAAACTCGACAAGCAGTTCGAGATCTTCCACAACAAGCACAACTGGGTCATGACCTGGCTGTACACGATGACCTTTGGTTCGTTCATCGGCTACGCCAACGCCTTCCCCAAGCTGATCGATGATGTGTTCGGCTTTGTCAGGGTCGCTGCCGACGGTTCGGCACTACCCGAGGCGATCCTCAACCCGAACGCTCCCGTCACCGCCAACTTCATCTGGATCGGCGCAGGTGTGGGTGCGCTCATTCGTCCGGTGGGCGGTTGGCTCTCCGACAAGATCGGCGGCGCCCGGGTCACGCACTGGGACACGATCGTCATGATCGGCGCCACCATCGGCGCGGGCTACTACGTCTCCCTCGCGGCGCAGTCGCCAAACCCCGAGCAGTTCTTCATGCCCTTCCTGCTCATCTTCATCCTGCTCTTTGCCACCACGGGCATCGGCAACGGCTCGACCTTCCGCATGATCCCGATCATCTTCAGCAAGGATCAGGCCGGGCCCGTTCTGGGCTGGACCTCAGCCATCGCGGCCTACGGCGCCTTTTTGATCCCCAAGATCTTCGCCACCCAGATCAAGAACGGTACGCCTGAGTACGCCCTCTATGGCTTTGCCGGGTATTACCTCACCTGCCTCGTCGTGAACTGGTGGTTCTACGCCCGGCGCAACGCGGAGATCCCCTGCTGATGTCCGTGACGCGCAACATGCCTGTCCTCCTGGGCCTGATCGCCGTCTTTGGCCTGGCCGTGGTGTTCGCTGGCGCCGATTGGCGGGTGCCGGCGGCCAACACGGGCTACGCGCCGGAGCAGCCCTTGGCCTACAGCCATCGTCTGCATGCTGGTGAGCTGGGCATCGACTGCACGTACTGTCACTTCGGTGCGCGGACCAGTCGCCACGCGGGCATCCCGCCAGCTGATCTGTGCATGAACTGTCACAAGACGGTGAGCGCGGGTTTCGACCAGGTGCTGCAAGAGCGGGAGCTGGCCCTCGCTGAAGAGCGTGAGCCGAACCGCATCGTCTCAGAGTCCATCGCCCGGCTGTACGCGGCGGTGGGCTTGGACGAAGACCTGGAAACCCTGCCGGGGGGACCGGTTCCCCTCGACTGGGTCTCCGTGCACAACCTGCCTGACTTCGTGGCCTTCGATCACAGGCCCCACGTGGCTCGGGGGTTGGCTTGCCAGACCTGCCACGGGCCCGTGCAGGCCATGGAGCGCATGCGCCAGCAAGAAGATCTGTCCATGGGTTGGTGCGTCAACTGCCATCGCAGCCAGTCCGTTGACCCTGCCGCAGGGCTGACGGAGGTCCATGACGGCCTGCCCAGCGGCGAGCATGTCTCCACCGATTGCGCGATCTGCCACTACTGAATCCCTCGAGCCGAACCTGACGCGATGAGCACACCGCAAGACCGCAGCTGGTACCGCGCGCCTGAGCAGACCCTGGCGCCAGGGACGAGCGAACCCGACCACACGGCCGAAGTGCGCCGGGTGTTCCTGAGAGAAGAGAACGATGACGCCGGTGTGAGCCGCCGCTCGTTCCTGCGTTTGGTGGGCTTCAGCTTCGCTGCTGGTGGCGCCGTGGGTTGCAGTCGCGGGCCGGTGCAGCACGCCATGACCGCCATGGAGACGTCCGAGGACGTGGTGGCAGGCAGGGCCTACTGGATCGCCTCCACCAGTCAGGCGGATGGCTCGGGCAGCGGCCTGCTCGTGCGCTGCATGGACGGCCGGCCGATCAAGCTCGAAGGCAACCCGTCCCATCCCCTCAGCAAGGGCGGGCTCACGGCCACCTCTCAGGCGTCGTTGCTCTCGCTCTACGACAGCCGCCGTTTCGCCGGTCCTCAGGTGGACGGCCAGGAGTCGACATGGGCTGCTGCGGACGCCCGTGTGACCGCCAGGATGGATGAGCTGCGGCGTCAGGACGGTTCTCTGCGTGTTCTGACCTCGACCCTGCTCAGCCCCAGCACGCAGGCCCAGCTCGCCGAGCTTGCAGGCACCGTGCCCAACGGTCGCGTGGTGACCTATGACGCTCTGTCCTGCTCGGCCATTCTCGATGCCCATGAGCTGACCCACGGGCGCCGGGTGCTGCCTCACTACGATCTCTCTCGCGCCGAGGTGCTGGTCTCTTTCGACGCGGACTTCCTCGGCACCTGGATCTCTCCGGCCGAGTTCAGCGCGGCCTACGCCGAGGCTCGCCAGCCCGACGGTGAGTCGGCCCACATGAGCCGGCACTGGCAGCTCGAAGCGCGACTCTCGCTCAGCGGCAGCCGCGCCGATCGACGCCAGCGCCTGGCACCTTGGGAAGCTCCTCAGGCCCTGGCCGCGCTGGCCGCCGATCTGGCTCAGAAGGCTGGCGTCTCGCTGCCCGGGTCTCCCCCGGCCAAGGACGCGTTGACGGCGTCGTTGCGCGCGACCCTCGCCGAGATCGCCGCTGATCTCTGGTCCCATCGCAAGTCAGCCTTGGTGCTCTGCGGTCACAACGACCGGGACGCCCAGGTGCTGGTGAACTTCATCAACGACCTGCTGCAAGGCTACGGCACGACCCTCGATCTGGCCCGACCCGCCCAGCAGCGTCAAGGCGACGACAAGGCCCTGCTGGCCCTGCGCACCGAGCTGCTCGCCGGTGAGGTCGACATGCTCGTCATCGGTGACGGCAACCCGGCCTACGAGTTGCCAGGATTCGCCGAGGCCATGGCGAACGCTGGGACCGTGGTCTGCTGCGCCGCGTCGCTGGACGAGACCGCAGCCCTGGCCGAGGTGGTTTGTCCCCAACCCCATGAGCTCGAGCGCTGGGACGACGCCGAGCCAGTGGCAGGGCTCTATTGCACCACACAGCCGACCATCCCGTCGTTGCGCGACACTCGCACCCTGCGCCACAGCGCGGCGCGGTGGTCGGGCGAGCTGGCCGACGACCGGGCTCTGCTCATGGCCTACTGGTCTCGCGAGCTGGCCCCGGGCCGCTCGTCGACGGGCACTGTGTTCGAGGCCTGGTTCGCCACGGTCCTGGAGCGAGGTTGGGTTGACTTGTACGGAGCGACTCCGAGCGGGCCGTCGGTCATGACCCAGGCGCCCGTGGGTGACGCCCTGCGCCAGATCGCAGCCGACGCTCCGGCCGCTTCGCCGAGCGGCGATCACCTGGGCCTGGTGCTCTTTCCCACCGTGGGCTTGCTCGACGGTCGGGGCGCGCACAACCCCTGGCTGCAAGAGCTGCCCGACCCGGTGACGAAGACGGTCTGGGACAACCACGCCGATCTGTCACCGGCCACAGCCGAGCGGCTGGGGCTGTCCCAGGGCGACCTGGTGACCGTGTCGCTGGCTGACGGCCAGGCAGGGGCCGCGAGCATCACCCTTCCCGTGCTCGTGCAGCCTGGCCAGCACGACGACGTGGTGGCCGTGGCCCTGGGTTACGGCGCTCTGGGCACGGATCGATTCACCAACGTGGGGCCGGCCTGGCTCGAAGGCGAGAACACCATCGACGCGGGAGAGACGGTGGGGGAGAACGGCGCGATGCTCCTCGACCTCGACGACGGCCAGCTGCGCAGCGATGGCGCACGGGTCACCTTGTCGGCCACCGGCGGTCGGCGAGAGCTGGCCTGCACCCAGGACCACCACAGCCTCGCGGTGCCCGAGCACCTGGCGCCCAAGGGCGGTGAAGTGCGAGACGCGGTGGCGTTCCTGAGCTTCTCCGATCTGCAGCACGACCCTCACGAAGCCATGGCTGGGGCTCACGGGGGCCACTCTGAACTCTGGGCGGACGACCACGGCAAGGGCGAGCATCAGTGGGGCATGGCCGTCGACCTGGCCTCCTGCACGGGCTGCTCCGCCTGCGTGGTGAGCTGCCAGGCAGAGAACAACGTCCCCGTGGTGGGGCGCGACGAGGTGCGCCGCCACCGTGAGATGAGCTGGCTGCGCATAGACCGCTACTACGACGATCGTGGCGACGGCGACGTGACCGTGGCGCATCAACCCATGATGTGCCAGCACTGCGGACACGCGCCCTGCGAGACGGTCTGTCCCGTGCTGGCCACCATGCACAGCGCCGAGGGCCTCAACCAGCAGGTCTACAACCGCTGCGTGGGCACCCGCTACTGCGCGAACAACTGCCCCTACAAGGTGCGCCGCTTCAACTGGTTCGACTACCCCCGGGAAGACCGCCTGCAGAACATGGCCCTGAACCCGGACGTGACCGTGCGGAGTCGCGGGGTCATGGAGAAGTGCTCCATGTGCTTCCAGCGCATCCAAGAAGAGAAGGCCGCGGCACGGGCCGCCGGACGAGAGCTCGCCGACGGCGACATCCAGATGGCTTGCCAGCAGAGCTGCCCGACCCAGGCCATCGTGTTCGGCGATCGCAATGATCCCGAGAGCGCGCTGTCCAAGAAGCTCGCCGTGGCGCGCACCTATGGCGTTCTGGGCGAACTGAACCTGCAGCAAGTGGTGCATTACCAGGCCGATGTGCGCAATGACGACAGGACGGGAGAGAAGTCCCATGGCTGAAGCACCTGTGCCCGCGACGGCAGCCACCGCCGGTGGCTTTGCCTCCGCAGACGTCACCACGCCGTCGGCCACCCGGCCCGCGAGTCTGCCTGCCTCGGAGATCGAGCCCCCGCTCATTCTCGGGGACAAGGCCCCCGGTGATGTGTCGGACGACGTCTGTGGTCCGATCGAGCGCGGCCCCACCTGGCTCTGGTGGATGGCCTTTCTCTCAGCGGCGATCACGCTGCTCATCGGCGCCCTCTGTGTCTCCTACCAAGTGGCCACGGGCATCGGCACCTGGGGCCTGAACCGCACCGTGGGTTGGGCCTTCGACATCACCAACTTCGTCTTCTGGGTGGGCATCGGCCACGCGGGCACGCTGATCTCCGCCGTGCTGCTGCTGCTGCGCCAACGCTGGCGCACGTCGATCAACCGCTCGGCCGAGGCCATGACCATCTTCGCGGTCATCTGCGCGGGCCTGTTCCCCCTGATTCACATGGGCCGCCCCTGGCTGGCCCACTGGGTCTTCCCGTACCCCAACATGCGCGGTCCCCTGTGGGTGAACTTCAGAAGTCCCCTGCTCTGGGACGTTTTCGCCATCGGCACGTACTTCACCATCTCGGCGGTCTTCTGGTACATCGGCCTGATCCCTGACCTGGCCACCGTGCGCGACCGGGCCAAGGGCCTGCGCAAGAAGATCTTCGGCGTCCTCTCCTTCGGTTGGACGGGCGGAGCGCGGACCTGGTCCCGCTGGGAGATGACCAGCCTGCTGCTGGCCGCCCTGGCCACGCCCCTGGTGGTCAGCGTGCACAGCGTGGTCAGCACCGACTTCGCCACGGCCCTGGTCCCCGGCTGGCACACCACTGTCTTCCCGCCCTACTTCGTGATCGGCGCCGTGTTCAGCGGTTTCGCCATGGTGCTGACCCTGATGATCATCGCCCGCAAGGTGATGAGCCTTGAAGACTACATCACCATGCGGCACGTGCATGCCATGTGCCGGGTGATCGTCTTCACCGGCTCGATCGTGGGCATGGCCTACGCCACCGAGCTGTTCATCGCCTGGTACTCGGGCAGCCAATACGAGCAGTTCGCCTTCAACAACCGCATCTTCGGCCCCATGGGCTGGGCCTACGGCATCATGGTGTTCTGCAACGTGGTCGTGCCCCAGCTGCTCTGGTTCCAACGGGTGCGCAACTCGCTGGGGCTGATCTTCGTGATCACCCTGCTGGTCAACGTGGGCATGTGGTTCGAACGCTTCGTGATCATCGTCAGTTCGCTGGCCCGGGACTTCCTGCCCTCGGCCTGGAGCGGCTACACGCCCACGCTGATCGAGCTGGGCACACTGCTGGGCAGCTTTGGTCTGTTCTTCACCCTGTTCCTGCTCTTCTGTCGTTTCTTGCCCATGATCGCCATGGCCGAGGTGCGGCACGTGACCGAAGCACAGCGCGAAGAGGCCAGCGACGACGGACATGGGGGACACGATGACGAGCCCCTGCCCGCCATGCCCGTGGCCTCCGAGTCATCGATGCACCACTTCGCGGCCTTCGAGAGCGGAGCCTCCCTGTTGGCTGCGGCTCGTGAGGGACGGAAGCGAGGCCTGCGCCTGGTCGATGCCCACACCCCCAACCCGGTGCACGGGCTCGACCCTGTGATGGGCATCCGCCGGTCCCGCCTGCCCCTGGTGACCTTGTTCTGTGGTTCTGTGGGTGCGGCCATCGCGCTGTGGTTCCAGTACTGGTCGTCCGCCAGTGACTGGCCCCTGGACGTGGGCGGCAAGCCCTTCGACTCGCTGCCGGCCTTCGTGCCCGTGGCCTTCGAGCTGCTGATCCTGTGCGCAGGCCTGGGCACGGCGGCGACCCTGTTCGTCCGTTCGCGGCTGGCCCCAGGGCGGCAGACGAAGATCGTCCACGAGCGAGCCAGCAGCGATCGTTACGTCCTGGTGGTCGAGCGGGCGGACGCGTCTGTCCCAGAGGACGCGCTCGACGCGCTGTGGGATCGCCACGGCGCCTTGGAGACCTGGTGGGAGGTGCGCTCATGAACGCTCGACACGGCATGTTCCTGGGGGCCATCGTGGCCCTGCTGCTGGTGGTCATGGCAGCCGACGCGCTGCTGCAACCCGACCTGCAACAGCGCAACTGGGAGATCTTCACGGAGATGGCCTACAGCGAGGCCTCCCACTCCTTCGAGGCCAACGAGTTCTTCGCCAACGGCCGCACACAGCAGCCCTTGGTGGCTGGCGTGGTCCCCGTGGGGCGCCTGCCTTTTCTCTATGGGGACGGGGCCGAAGAAGCCCTGCGCGCCGGTCGTGAGCTGACCAGCCCGCTGGCAGAGCAGAGCATCGAAGGGCAGGTGCAGGGAGCCGAACTCTTCCGGGTGTACTGCGTGGTCTGTCACGACGCCCGGGGCAACGGCAAGGGCTCCGTCGTCTTGCGCGGCATGTTGCCCCCACCGTCCCTGCACGCCGGGCGCGCCATGGACATGGCCGACGGCGAGATGTTTCACATCCTGACCAAGGGCCAGGGCAACATGGCCTCTTACGCTGCCCAGCTGTCCGCCGTCGAGCGCTGGTCAGTCATCGCACACGTCCGCCGTCTGCAGCAGGAGGGTCAGTGATGTCCAGCACCTCTCACGGGGCGAACAGTCGCTTCGCCGAGCGTAGGTTCGAGGCGCCCGAGTCGCTCACCAAGGGCCTGTCCTCGCTCGTGGGCCTGGGGGGCCTGATCTTCATCATCGGTCTCTTCGTGGATCCGGGCAGGGTCTGGGGTGGCTACCTCATGGGCCTGGTTTTCCTTGTCGGGCTCGCCCTGGCCGGGCCGATCTTCCTCGCCTTCTTGAAGGTCGCCGGCGCCCGTTGGTCCGTGTCCATGCAGCGTGTGCCTGAGGCCATGGCCGCAGCGTTGCCTGCCGCGGGCATCATGGGTCTGGGCCTGATCTTCGGCATCCACAGTCTCTACGAGTGGGCTCATCCCGGGGTCATGGAGCATGACGCCCTGTTGCAGCTCAAGGCAGGTTGGCTCAATGACATGAGCTTCAGTCTGCGCCTGGTGCTCTGCTTCGCCCTGTGGATCGTCACCGCGCGACGGCTGGTCGAACAATCACGGCGCTTCGCCCAGGAGGGTGACCGACAGAACCGCGCCCTGCTGACCTCCCGCTCGGGCCAGTTCGTGATCGTGTTCGCGATCACCTTTTCGGTGGCCTCCTACGACTGGCTCATGTCTCTTGAGCCCCATTGGTTCAGCACCATGTTCCCGCTGTACCACCTGGCCGGGCTGGCCAGCGCCGGGCTCGCGGCGGTGATCCTGCTGGTGCTGGCCATGGAGCGCCAGGGCGCCTTGGCCGGAGCCGTCACGGACGACCAGCTGCACGACCTGGGCAAGATGCTCTTCTCGGTCACGCTCATCTGGGCCTACTGCTGGTACTGCCAGTACATGCTGATCTGGTACACGGACATCCCCGAAGAGACGGTGTACTTCGCCAGCCGTCAGCAGGGCTCGTGGTGGTTGTTGGTGCAGGCGTCGCTCTTCTTGGGTTGGGCGGTGCCCTTCGTGGCCTTGATGTCCCGCAAGAGCTGCCGCACCCGGGCCGTGCTGTCCCGGGTGGCCATGGTGGTCATGGTGGCCCACGGTCTCGACCTGTTCATCCAGGTGGGTCCGCCACTCATGGGCGCAGAGCCTGTGCTGGGGCTGTGGGAGATCGGCCCGCTGGTCGGGGCCGTGTCCCTGTTCTTCCTGATCGTGTTCAAGGCCCTGGGCTCGGTCGAGGCCGTCCCATCGAGCCATCCCCACCTGCAGGACAGCTTGAGTTACCACACCAGCTGAGACGGGCCCGGTGTCTTGCAGCGGGTGTCTTGCAGCCGGGGGCTTCGCGACTCAGCGCTCTTCAGCCGTCTCGAAGCTCGTCCTCTTCAGCTTCGCGACGGATTGAGCGAGTGCGTCCCAGGGGGCGCTGGTCGAGGGTGCTCCGGTCCTCTCGAGAACCGCGAGCTCTGGCGCGTCGCCTCGCCTGAGCAGCTCGCGGGCCAGCGCCATGGACTGAGTCGCTGCTTCGGCGTCGCCTGATTGCAGGGCGAGCGCTGTGAGTGTATGCAGGGCGGAGAGGCAGCTCCCCGTCACCGGGAGCTGGCCCGGAAAGAGAGCGAGGGCCTGTTGGGCGGCGGCGCGGGCGTCTGCATGTTGGCCAGCCGCCATGAGCAACTCGGCCAAACCGCTGAGGGCTCCTCCATGGGCTTGGACCTCGGCAGCACCAGCGGCCTGATCCGCAGCTCGTGTGTACTGCTCAAGCGCTGCCTCGGTTTCGCCAAGGCGACTCAACACGCGGCCAAGGTTGACTCGGATCGACGCTTCACTCGCGGGGGTCGGGTCGAGTGTGAGTGCTCGTTCCAAGGCGTCTGCGGCCTGTTGAAGTCGCCCTGCTGACTCGCAGGCGATACCGAGCGAGGTCCACAGGATCAGCTGCTGTTCAGGGAGCGTGACTCGCGGGGGGGCCGCCGAGAGAAGCTCGGAGAGGTGAGCGACAGCTCGCTCAGGGCGAGCCGCCAGGAGATCGAGGGTGGTCAGGCTCTTGGCGATATTGACGGCGATCTTGCCGCTGCCGATGCGGGCCGCGGTCTGGTCCATCTGGAGGAAGACCTGCCGCGCCGGTTCGTAGTCACCTTGAATCAAGAGGGCGTTGGCCAGCAGTCCCCGCAGGGTCAACCCGGCAGTCACCTGGCTCTCGTCCTCAGCAGAAAGAGACGACAGGGCTTGGCGGCAGAGGGCGATGGGGATGGCGGTCTGCCCGGCTTGCAGCTGGCGTTGAGCGACGATCGCGGCCACGTCGGCGGCAGCCAGTGGGCTGGCTCCAGCCAGCGCGGACAGCCCGTCGAGGACATGGTCGAGCCAGAGCGAAGTGGCCGAGTCACCGTGCTTGCTCAGGGAGTGCTCAAGTTCGGCCAGGGTGTAGAGCTCGCGCATGGCGGTGGCGTGGGGCCCGCGAATGCCGCTGGGTGGCACGGCCGCTGCAAGCAGGTAGCTGCCCGAGAAGGACGCCGACCAGGCCACGTCGACGGTCAACGTCTCCCCTGAGCTGGCGGCCACCACGAGCCACTCACGCCCCTCCCCGCTGCCGCTTTCGATCACCTCTGCTGTGCCCGTGTTGACGGTCCAGGAGGTCTCTCCCTTCGCCATCAACATGAGCGCGATCCACTGGGAGTGCGGGACCGTGAGTTGCCAGCGGGCGGTCCCGGCCTGCCCGACCGACGGGCGGGCCACCGCGAGGGGGCGCCCGAGCTCGAGTTGCCCGCCGGCCGCTGGCGCGGGAGTCGTAGGGAGAGAAACGCTGGTAGAGGTCATTGCCAGGGCCAAGCCCAGGGCCAAGCCCAGCACCAAGCTCGTCATGGCCAAGCGTCTCATGGCGATCCCATCCTGGCGAGGCGTGGCCCCTCACCCAGGGGCTGCGAAGGGGGGCAAGATAGCACGGCGCCCCAAGGCAACCCTGGGGGCGTGGGTCTACCCGTCGTTCAGGGTGCAGGGGCCCTGGAACGGGCCGGTGCCTGGAGCGAGGCCTCTCCTGACGATTGCTCACCGTTGATGGTGACACCCCCGGGAGGCTTGGTCTTGTCGAGCGAGTCGTGGGCCATGTCAGTGTGCCCAAAGCCCAGCCGCAACACTGACCGAGGGCAGGCGTCCAGGCATGTCCCGCAGCGGTTGCAGTCGGGGTGATCGACGCGGCTCGCCGAACGGAGCGTGAAGTCGGTCATCACGGCGATGCCCATGGGACAGGCGACCTCGCAGCGCTGGCAGCGGCTCTGTCCCGCCCGGTGGGGGTCAATGCGCAGGGCCAACAGGGAGCGCCTGCCGATCACCGAGTAGAGGGCGCCCAGTGGGCACAGCGAGCGGCACCACGTGCGCGGCAGGAACCACTCGACGACCATGAGCAGCCACACCGAGAGCAGGGCGACGTCAGCGCCGAAGACCGCAGCCCGGGTGATGGTGTGGATGGGCGACACCGCGCTGAACACGGGCAGCCGTCCGACCATGGCCACGCCCAGCAGCGAGCCCAGGACCATGAACTTCAGGCCCCGGGGAAGGCCTGGCCCGGACACGGTCGCTGGGGGTGGGCTGCGCTTGCCGCGCAGCAGGCGTTGTCCAAGACGGCGCAGCTCTTGATTCAGATCGAGCACCAGCCCCAGGGGGCAGAGCCAGCCGCAGAACACGGGGCCGAGGGCCAGGGTCACGGCCAGCAGAAGACCCACGCCCAGCACCATGTCGGTTGTCAGCTGCCCGCCAGCGAGCACGGACTCCAGGGCTGCGAGCGGGTCGGTGAAGGGGATCAACGAGAAGTAGCTGGTGGCCGTGGTGCTGCCCCGGACAAAGGCCAGGTCGGGAGAGCTGCCCACGACGAGCAGGGCCAAGAACAGAGCCGCGGTGACGCGATGGCTCCACGTCCATACTCGCCAGGCTCTCATCGAGGCGCCTCGTCGTCGGTCGCCGCGTCGGTCGCTGCGGCGGGTGCTGCGGTGCTGGGTGTTGCCTCGGCGGGTGCAGCCGGCTCGGCGATCCATTGCGAGGCGGGCACGATGGGGATGGCGCCGGGTTCGGCGAGGCAAGCGCGGTCGCAGAGGCCGCAGCCGATGCACACCTCGGCATGGACCCCCGGGCGCCCCTTCTCTCCCAGGCTGATGGCTTCATCGGGGAAGGGACAGGCGTGCCAGCACGAGCGGCAGATGACCCCTTGCCAGACCAGGCAGAGATCGGGGTTGACCACCGCCGTGCCCATGGCGATGTCCTTCCAGTCGTCGACGGGTCGGAGCGCGTCGGTGGGGCAGGCTGCGATGCAGGCGGGCTCGTCGAGCCCCGGGCAGAGCTCGCAGGGCGCCTCGCGGGGTGTGAGAAACGGCGTCCCGGCCAACAACCCTGCGGAGCTGGGGGACAGGCTCAGGCAATCGACGGGGCAAGCCTGCACGCACTGTCCGCAGCGTATGCAAGCCCCGGCGAAGTCGTTCTCGTCGATGGCTCCCGGCGGGCGCAGGTGCCCGTCTCGATCGCTGGCTTGCGCGCTGAGCCCCATGCCCGCCCCCAGCCCCAGGCCGAGGATGAAGAACAGCTGGCGGCGGGTGGGGGCGGGCATGGTGAGATCTCTCTGAACGGCTCAGCGTCGAGCGAATCTCCCTGATGCACCGGGCACCTCGTCACCGGGCAGATGACAGCTGCGGCAGCGGGCTTCGAGCAACCACGACGACATGCCCTCGTGTTTGATCTGGGGGGCGTCCTTGTCCTCGTTGTCGTGGCAGAGCAGGCAGTCCGTGCGCATCCAGGCCCCCGCGTGATCATCGTCGAGCGGCAGCAGCGGGGGGAAGGCGTTGTCGGCGAAGGCCACGTCGACCTCGGTGTCCGTGAGGATGTCATCGGTGACGATCACCAGCGGCTCCTCGGGAACAGCGGGAGGCGCCATGGCCTCCGTGGTGGGCGCGGTGGCCTCCGCAGGTTGAGGATCCGGTGCCAAGTCCTGCTCAGCCCCGGTCTGGCAGGCGGTGATGAGGGTCCCGAGCCACAAGGCAGTGAGAGTGAGAAAGATCGTGCGTTTCATCGAGTGCTCCTTTCTTGTCTGGCTCAGGCGTTCGCTGCGCGACTAAGCTTGACGGCGCAGATCTTGAACTCGGGCTGCTTGCTCCCGGGATCAAAGGCATCAATGGTCACCTTGTTGATCAGGCTGTCGTCGTCAGCCCAATGGAAGGGTACGAAGCACATGCCGGGCTGGGGCATGTCCACGACCCTGGCCTTGATCTCGCAGGACCCTCGGCGAGACGTGATCGTGACCATGTCTCCCGAGCGCACACCGAGGGGTTCGGCGTCCACCGGGTTGATCTCGATGAAGGCCTCGGGTTGGGCCCGGTTGAGCTCGGCGGCGGCCCGGGTCATGGTGCCCGTGTGCCAGTGCTCGAGCACGCGCCCCGTGGTCAAGATCATGGGGTACTGCTCGTCTGCCGGTTCGGCAGGACCCTTCACCGGGCGCAGCCAGATCGTGGCCCGCTGGTCGGGGGCGGCGTAGAACTTGACCTGCCCTGGGGACAGGGTGTCGTCGGCGTAGGGCCCGGCGTCAAGCAGGGGGTCTTCGCCCTTGACGAAGCGACGAGCCGTGCCCGGATGGTCGACGGTGGGCGCGGGCCAGCGCACACCCCGCTCTCTCTTGAGCCGTTCGCGGGGCATGCCCATGAAATCGTAGGCCGTGTTCTTGCTGGCCAGCATCATCTCCTTCCAGACATCGTCCGAGTTGGAGAACTTGCCGGTGCTGTAGCCCTTCTTGACCACGCCGAGTGCTTCAAGGCGGGCGGCCAGGTCGATCAGTACGGCCAGGTCGGGACGGGCCTCCCCCGGCGGGTTGATCACCGCGGGCTGGTACTGGTAGCGCCGTTCGGACATGCCGAACACGCCGCTCTTCTCCGACCACATGGCCGCGGGCAGGACCACGTCGGCCAGCTCGGTGGTGCGGGTGGGGAAGGCGTCGATGACCGCGACGAACGACGACTCGCTGGCCATGGCCCGCCGGTACGGTTTGGCGTTGGGTAGTGAGTGACCAGGGTTGGTGGTCAACACCAACATGGCCTTGACCTTGTCGTCCGCCAGGGCCTGGAACATGGCCATGGTGTGCAGCCCGGGAGCTGCCTGGATCTTGCCCGGCTCGGCGCCCCAGAGCTGCTCCATCTGCTCTCGGTGCTCGGCCTTCTTGACCACCCGGCCGTAGGGCAGGATGTGGCTGAGAGAGCCGGTGTCCCGCACGCCGCCGCAGGCGTTGGGCTGACCGGTGAGCGAGAAGGGCGTGGCTCCGGGCTTGCCGATCTGCCCCGTGAGCAGGTGCAGGTTGTGCACCAGGTTGTTGGCCCACACGCCGGTGGTGCGCTGGTTCAGGCCCATGGTCCAGAACGACAGGGTGGGGCCCATGGAAAACGTACGCGCCGCCTCCTCGATCTGGCTGGCCGGGATGCCGCAGATGGCCTCGGCCTTCTCGGGCGTGAAGTCCGCCAAGAACTTCACGTAGTCCTCGAAGTCGACGTTGCTGGTCTCGCCCTCCTTGACCACCTTGAACTGCACGTTTTGCTGCATGAACGATGGGTCGTGACGGTTCTCGCGGATGATCACGTGGGCCATGGAGTGCAGCAGGGCCAGGTCGTAACCGGGCTTGGGATGCAGGGAGATATCAGCGATGGACTCCACCGGGCTCTTGCGGGGGTCGACCACGATGACCATGGTGCGCAGGCTCGAGGCCTTGCGAGCCATGATCTGGTCGAAGAGCACCGGGTGGCACTCGGCGGTGTTCGAGCCGATCAGAAAGAAGGTGTGGGCCGCCGCGATGTCGTCGTAGCAGCCCATGGGCTCGTCCTTGCCGAAGGTGCTCACGTAGCCACCGACCGCAGAGGCCATGCACAGCCGGGGGTTGCCCTCGACGTTGTTGGTACCGATGCCGCCCTTGAACAGGCGGTTGGCGAAGTAGCTCTCTTCAGAGAGGGCCTGGCCCGATCCGTAGTAGGCCACAGAGTCCGGGCCGTGCTCGCGAATCGCTGCTGCGAACTTCGTCGAGATCAGCTCCATGGCCTCATCCCAGCTGGCCTTCTTCAGCACGCCGTTCTTGCGAATCATGGGCGTGGTGAGCCGGGTCTCGCTGTGCACGATCTTGGGCAGGAAGAGCGCCTTGGCGCAGACCAGCCCCTTGGTGGTGGGGTGATCGTGGTCACCGCGCAGGGCCACGAGCTGCTTGTCCCGCACGCCGAGCAGGACGCCGCAGCCCGTGCCGCAGAAGCGACAGACCGACTTGACCCACTTGTCGGCGCCACCAGAAGTCGGCCGCACCGCCGCAGTGAGGGGACCGGACGCTGCCGCGACCACCGAGCTGGCGACCGCGGCCTTCATGAACTCTCTTCGTTTGACTTGGACCATCTTGCTGGGCACCGATTTCGGGGTAGCTGTCAGGAGGGGATGGGGTTGGGCTCTTCGCTTGGGGCGGGCTGAAGATCAGGTTCAAGCTCCACATGCACGGGCCAGGCGGTGAGCACGCCAGGGGTGGGGCTGACCTCTCGGGTGAGCAGGGCGTGGGCGGCGTCAATGGTCTCGGCGTCGATCATCACGCCGATCCGGCCCTCCACGTCCACGGAGAAGGTGCTCACCCCGGAGATGGCCTCCAGGCGCGTGGTCACGTCCTCCGCTTCGTGCGGATGGACGGAGACGAGGACTCCCACGAGGGCCATGGCTTGCTCCAAGGTGTCGGCCTGTGAGTCACCGAACCACCCCGCCAGGGTCTTCAACCAGTGGCTGGGCGACGGGTGCCTCGGGGCTGGAAATTGCCGTCCATTGAAGCGCTTTGGCCACGACGAACGGATCGGCAGATGGGCGTAGGCGGGGTGGTCGTATGGCGTAGTGATCGGTGGCCCGGGGGACTGCACGTCGAGGGCGCAGGACGCGTCAGCCTGGGAAGGCTTCAGCGAGGTCCCGCCAGAACCGATGAGATCGACTAGCTGGAGGTAGGGGCGCGCGCGGCGTAGCGTGGGCCGCTGCTGCGCCCATCCCGGGATTCAGCTCTACGACACGTCGGAGAAGGTCCATGCGTATCGCCATGTTGCTGCTGAACCAGGGTCGGGGGAGCGGCGAGGTCGCTCGCAACCACACCCGTTTCTTGATCGAGCGCGGGCACGACGTCCATTTCATTCATCCTCGGGTGGGTGAGGGCGTCGACGGAGCGATGAACCACGACGTGGCCTTGCACACCGACGTGATGCCGGTGCACGAGTATCTGCCCTCGGCCTCCGCGGGCCAGAAGGCCGTGTCGACGATGGCCGCCGACGAGGCCCGGGCCTACCTGCCCGCCTACGAGGCCGCCCTCGAAGCGGTGGCCGACTCGGTGGACGTGTTCTACGGCCACCACGCGAACCTCACCGCCATCGCCACCGCCGCCGTGGCCCGGCGCCACAACAAACCCTACGTGCTGTTCTTGCACGGCACCGGCATTGAGCCCCGACTGCACGGCGGCTACGACGACGCCATCTGGGCAGACATCGACGACGCCATTCGCGGCGCCGATGGCCTGATCGTCACCACCGATTACGTGCGCGACGAGCTGGTGCGCGCCGTGGTCGACGTGCCGGTCGAGCGCTTCATCGTGCTGCCCTGTGGCGTCGACCTGGAGGAGTTCCGTCCGGGCAATACCGGCGACGTGATCGAGCGCTACGGCCTGCCCGAGCACTTCGTCATCTGCCCTGGCGCGCTCATGGCTGCCAAGGGCCCCCAGAACGTGGTGGCCGCCTCGAAGGTCTACGGCGAAGAGAGCCCCACCGTGTTCATCGGTGACGGCGAGCTGCGCGCCGAGCTCGAACAAGAGCTGGGCGATCGAGGCCGCTTCTTGGGCTTCGTCTCCTCTGAGGACAAGGCGCACCTGATCGTGGCAGCCACGTTGCTGGTGGCCGCGCCAGACAAGAAGGAACACTTCGGCATCATCTACGCCGAGGCCCTCGCGGCGGGGACTCCCGCGGTGGCCTACGACGGAGGCGGTGTGGGATCGGTGGTGACCCCGGCCGTGGGTGTGCTCAGCGAGCGCGATCCCCAGCATCTCGGCGAGGCGATCCGCGATCTGCTGGTCGATCCCATGCGCCGTGAAGCCATGGCCTTGGCCGGGCGCATGCGGGCAGAACAACTGTATTGCTACCCGAATCTGGTGGGGCAGCTGGAGACCTGGCTGAACACGCTGGCGGAGCAACACTGCGCTACCACCTGAGAGCTTCCTCAACGACCCCGGGGGTTTGAGACCGTGATAGGCTGGGCGCGGCCGCGCACTGATGGGCCGGCCCTCTCCCTGACTCTCCCCGATCGGTCTCCAGGAGTTCTCCGATGACCCTCCGTCTTGCTCTCCGTCCCGCCGTCTTGCTCGCGGGCGCTGTTCTCTCCATGCCGGTGGCGGCTCAGCTGACCATCGACACCGACAGCCCGTCGACCGTGTTGCCAGGTCTCACCGCTGATCTGCCCACCTTCACCATGCCCACCGTCGATGTCGATCGACTGCTGGCCGAGGACGCCATCCCCCTCAAGGGTGTGCCTTTTCGCTTCGGCGAAGAGCTGCCCGTCGAGATCGACATCAAAGAGCTGGGCGTGGTCGACGTGCTGCCGGACGGTGGACACGTCTACCGCCTGCGCATCAGCTCCCCCGGGGCCTTCTCACTGGGTCTGGGCTTCAGCGCTTTTGAGCTGCCCGAAGGTGCGGGCCTGTGGGTCCATGCCGATGACGGCGAGGAGACCTATGGCGCCTACTCTGCCCTGAACAACAAGGCCAACCGTGAGTTTGCCATCCAGCCTCTGGCCGGTGACGCCCTGGTGCTCGAGTACGTCGAACCCGCAGCGGTCGACTTCGCTGGCCAGATCGTGGTCAGCAGTGTGGTGCACGACTACCACAACATCTTCGGCGACAAGGCCGGTTACGCCGGCAGCTCTGGCGCCTGCAACAACGACGTGAACTGCCCGGTGGGCGCACCCTGGGCCAACGAGATCCGCGCCTCGGCCATGATCATCGTGGGCGGCTTTCTGTGCTCCGGTTCGCTGGTGAACAACACCGCCAACGACGGCACCCAGTACTTCTGGACGGCCAACCACTGCGGTGGCATGAACAACGCCATCTTCCGCTTCAACTACGAGAAGTCCGGTTGCGGCAGTGGTGGCGCACCGACGAATCAGACGGTGCAGGGTTCGACGTTGATCGCCAACAACTCCAACGTGGACTACCGCCTGATCCGCATCAACCCGACCATCCCTGACAGCTACGACGTCTACTACCAGGGCTTCAGCCGCAGCACGGTCAACCCGAGCAACACCATCGCCATTCACCACCCCTCCGGTGACGTGAAGAAGATCAGCTTTGACAACGACCCGGCGACCAAGTCGGGCGTGCAATGGAAGATCAGCCAGTGGGATGACGGTGTCACCGAGGGTGGCTCGTCCGGCAGCCCCCTGCTCGACCCCAACGGTCGCCTGATCGGTCAGCTGTGCTGTGGACAGGCCACGTGCAACTTCCCCTTCAACGACTTCTACGGCCGTTTCGACCAGGCCTGGGCCGGGGTGAAGAACGCCCTCGATCCCCTGGGCACGAACCCGGTCTTCATCGACGGCTTCGACCCTGACTTCCCCGGTGGCGGCTCGGGTACCTGGACCACTCTGGGCGGCGGCGTCGGTGGCATTCTCGGCGTGCCGACCCTCACCGGCAGCGGCTCCCAGCAGGCGGGCTCCACGGCCAACCTGGCCCTGACCGGCGGTCTGCCCTTCGGCTCGTCGTTCTTCATTCTGGGTGGCGCTGCACTCAACGCACCGTTCAAGGGCGGCATCATGGTGCCCAGCCTCGACGTGATCGTGGGCGTGGCCTTGAGCAACGTGGGCACCTCGAACGTGTCCTTCACCTGGCCGGCTGGCGTGGCCAGCGGCACCCAGCTCTGGTACCAGCAGTGGGTCGTGGATAGCTCCGCGTCCGTGGGCTTCGCCGGCAGCAACGGCGTGAGGAGCGACGCTCCCTGATCTGACCGTCAGACCTCACTCACATTCGACGGCCCTCCCACGGCGTGAGCAGTGGGGGGGCCGTCGTTCGTCTGGGCGGATTGGGGCCAGGCCCCGCTGCGAGTCGATGGGAGCGGGCTGCTACCATTTGCCCTGCGCCATCACGGCACTCTCAGTACCGCTTGCCAGGGATCTCCACCGTGACCAGACTCGTTGCAGCACTCTTGTTCTGCCTGACCTTCTCGCCATTGTCGTCCGTCACCGCAGGCGACGATCTGTTCAACGGCACCTTGTGGATGCAGAGCTCCGTTGAACGAGACGCCCTCTGTCGTCAGGCGTACGGCTTGGCCCTGGCGAACCTGACCCGAGCCCTGGGTGACCCGGAGTGGCGGGCGGTGAGTGGCGAAGGTGACCAAGACGCAGGCTTGCCTCTGGCCGTGATCGTCGACGTCGATGAGACCGTGCTCGACAACCACTGGTACGAGGCCCGGCTGGTGCGGGACGGGGGGCGTTACGAGTCGGAGAGCTGGGCGCGCTGGTGCGCCGAAGAGGCGGCCACGGCGATCCCGGGGGCCTTGGAGTTCTGCCAGCTGGCAGATGAGCTCGGCGTCACGGTGTTCTACGTCACCAACCGGCGGCTCAACGTGGCGGCCGCGACCTTGGCCAACCTGAAGGCCCTGGGCTTTCCCGTGGCAGACGACGGCAGCACGCTCCTGCCGCGCGTCGACACGTCAAACAAGACCGCCCGTCGCGCCGCGGTGGCTGCCGAGCACCGGGTGGTGCTGCTCATGGGCGACGCCGGCGGTGACTTCCACGAAGACCTGGCCGGCGATGTGGCCGCCGCTCGCGTCGCTGCCGCCACGCGCTTCGCCGATCGCTGGGGCGAGACCTGGATCGCCCTGCCTAACCCCATGTACGGCGGCTGGGCCCGCGGCGAGTTGGCCTACTCTCCCGCCGGACACACAGAGCCGCCCCGCGAGCCCGTGGCTCGTCACCCGTTGCTGCGCTCCGGGCCCATGGCCGCGTGGACGGACATGACCGCCGCCGCCGTGTGGCTGCAGACCAACGGGCCCGCCTCGGTGCAGCTGCGCTATTGGCCCGACGGCGAGCCTCAGTTGGCCCGGCTCACCGAGGCCCTGGCCGTGGACGCCTCGAACGATCACATCGCCAGCTTCGTACTCGACGGACTGGCTCCCGATACCACCGTTCACTACGAGCTGTTCCTGAACGGCGAGCGGGCCTTGCTGCCCTGGCCCCTGGCCGTGCACACCGCGCCGCTCTGGCAGTGGCGCGGCCCCGGCGGAGACTTGCCTCACGATCCGCCGCAGATGAGCTTTCTGCTGGGCTCGTGCAACTACGTGAACGACGCGCCTTTCGATCGTCCGGGCGAACCCTACGGCGCCGGGCACCGGATCTTCGAGGCCATGGCCGACCACGACGCAGACTTCATGCTCTGGCTCGGGGACAACACGTACTTTCGTGAGGCAGACACGTCGTCCGCCGGTGCCATGCGCCGACGCTACGCCCACACCCGAGCCCTGCCCGAGCTGCAGCGGCTGCTGGGAACGACCCATCACGTCGCGCTCTGGGACGATCACGACTACGGTCCCGACAACAGCGATCGCAGCTTCGGCCTGAAGGGAGCTGCGCGCCAGATCTTCGTGGACTACTGGCCCGATCGTCCCCGGGGCCTGCCCGATGTCCCCGGCACGTTTCGGCTCATGTCCTACGGCGACATCGACTTCTTTCTGCTCGACGACCGCACCTTCAGGGCGCCCAACGACGCGCCGCTCGGTCCCGACAAGGTCATGCTCGGTGCAGAGCAGATGCGCTGGTTGAAGGACGGTCTGCACGACTCCCACGCGACGTTCAAGCTCATCGTCAACGGGGGCCAGATGCTGCACCCCCTGCCCGACCATGAAGACTGGGCCCGCTACCCCGATGAGCGTGAAGAGCTGCTGTCGTTCCTGGCCGCCGCAGATGTCGATGGCGTGTTCTTCATCAGCGGCGACCGCCACCAGAGCGAGCTCATGCTGGAAGCCCGGGTGGGGGAGGCCCCGTGGTACGAGCTCACCGTCAGCCCGCTCACCGCAGGCCCCGCGGGCGAGAAGTACCGCTCGACCCATGAGCGTCAGGTCGAGGGCAGCTGGGTGGGGGAGCGCAACTTCGGCCTGGCAGAGGTGAGCGGAGAGTGGGGCGACCGCACGCTCACCTTCTCGCTCTACGACGTCGAGGGTGTCGAGCTGTGGCGCCGCGCGTTCCACCAGGACGAACTCGCGGTCGAGCCGTAGGCACCGTATCCGCGAAGAGGGGCCGCCCGTATGTCAGCCGAGTGGACGGTCTCACGCACCCTGCCCGCGCCACGGGACGCGGTCTGGGAGTGGCTGCAAACCCCCGCCCACATCTTCAGCCTGAACATCCTTCATGCCCACGTCGACTGCGCGGACGAGCGGCTGGCCAAGGGTACCTCGGCCAAGGTCCTACACCGCATGGGCTTCAAGACCGAGCTACGCATCCTGCGCGTGAAGGCGTGGGAGCCCTACAAGGTCTCCTGGAGCGACCTCTTCGAAGACGGCCCGGACTTCTTCCCCCACGCACAACAGCTGAAGCTCACCAAGGTCGACGATGAGCAGTGCCGCGTTGAGAATCGTCTGAGCGGACGGTTCGTTGCGCCCCGGCTGTTGGCCTGGTCTGTGCCGTTCTACGACTGGGTGGGGCCGCAGATCTTGCACGCCGAGTTGCGCACGTTGGCCCGCGCGGTGCTGCACCGTGGTTCGTAGTCGGTTCGCCCGTCAAGAGACCTGGAAGTCGATTAGGCCCTGAGTGCTTTCTCTGGAGAAGAACTGCGTACTGCAGTCAAACCTGAAGAGAGCGAGTTTCATTTGGCACTTGTCGGATCTTCAGACGTGGCCTAGCATCGCAGAGAACTCTCTGGGAGGAACCAAGATGCAGTCCATGAACCATCGTTGGAATTGGGGGGGGGGTAGCCCTTCTTCTCGTCGTCACTTGTCTCGTGGCGCCTGACGCCGCATCGCAGGGCGGGCCTTCAGTGTCAGTCCTGCACGTTCACGCCGAGAACGGCTCGGACAGCAACCCGGGCACCCAGGCGCTGCCCTATCAGACGCTCAACAAGGCACTCGGGGAAGCGTGGCTGTTGAAGCAAGTGGTGCCGGGGCAGCCCTTGCCACTGGTGCAGATCACCGTGCATCGCTCGGCGACGCCGATCGCGCCCGCCACCCATGGTGGCCACGAGTCCGCAGGCTGGCAGACGACCGCTGAGATTTCAGCGGGTGTCACGCACAAGCCCTTCCCCCTGCGCATGGTCAAGGGGGTCGACGTTGTGGGCAGTTCACGCGCGCAAACGAAGCCCGAGATCAAGATCGACGAGAACCTCTTCGGCGCGTTTCCCGGGAGCAGCTACGAGCCGGGGTATCCAAAGACGTGGGTGTGGATGGCCAGCAACATGACGTTGTTTGGCTTCAGACTCTCGGGCGAGGAATACGATCTCAGTCGGGCTACGCACGCGCTGTCAGCTGTCTACGTTAAGGAGGTTAGTAACGCTTCCATCGACGAGTGCGACATTGTCGACTTCCATGACGGAGTTTATTTTTACGCGGGACTCTCGTCCGACAGCTCGACTCAGCTCACGGTGTCCGGGTCCGTGCGCAATAGCCACTTAGAGAACTTTTTTCCTACGGTTGCTGATCCGTTGCTCCCTCAAGACAAGGGGCACGCTGCGGTTTGGCTGAAGGGCCCAGGTATCCTGGATGTGGACATCATCTCCTGTGATTTTGAGGAGTGTCACGACGCGATTCAGACTGGGGGTGAGATCGAATCCGGCCTCGCCACTGAGGCCAACCTGGATGTGATCGGTGGAACCTTTGTCGGCATTGAGAATGGCATTGAGGTCGTTGGCAAGGGCCGTTTGACGTTTACTGCAACCGACTCGACGTTTCTCAGGTGCAAGAATCTTCCCGAGGGAGTCGATCCGAATGTCAGCTCCACAGCAGCCATGCTGCTTCGTGGCATGAACACACTCAACGGTATGGTGAGGGGCTGCACGTTTGAGAACAACGCCTACAGCATTCTCTGGAACTTGAATCCCACCGCGCCGTCCACGCTGAACCTGGGCACCTCCCTTGATCACGGTTTGAACGTGTTCAAACCGTTCGACTTCAACATCCCCTTGAGCGAGGACACGTATCGCGTCCATGTCGTGCAGAAGTCGATCGCGGGCCTGCCGACCCGGATCAGCGCTTGGGGCAACACCTGGATCCCCGGCAACCAGGGCGCCGATGCAGCAGGATGCCTGACGAGTGCCTCAGTCCTCATCGGACCAACGAACCTCCCCAATCTGTTGGTCAACGATGGTCCCCCAGGGCCGTTTGCGGGAGAGTTCGATAGCATCGGGGTTCCCTGGTCTCGCAACTACTCAATCCTGGAAGCCGGCGGAGAACTTGATGTGGGAGAGGACTGCCCATGAGTCTCCTGTACGCGCTGATAGGCTTGCTCTCCAGCGTGGCCGGGCAGCTCGACTCAGGCCCCGTGCAGCTTCAATACGAATCGCAGTTGCTGAAGGCTCCAGTGCCGTTCGCGGGCAAGCTGTTCGGCGAGACCGTTCTTGTGGCTGATGTCGACGCAGATGGGTTTGGTGATGTCATCGCCGTCGAGCGCCGGGCCAACCTGCCTGGGGTCAGCCAAGCGGGAATAGCTTGGGTCTACCACGGCCCTACCCTTCACGGCCCCGCCACGATGGTGGCCAGCAGTCATGCCACCGATGACGAAGAGCTGGGTTGGGCAACCGGTGCTCCTCCGTCGGCGGACTTTGAGGACGTGAATGGGGATGGCTTTCCAGACATTCTTCTCGCGGCTTACGCGTGGGAGGATCACGAGAGCAACCTGGATATCGTAGGCAGGGTGCACGTCTTTCTGGGGCCCAACTACAGAGACGAGTTGATCCTGAAGGATGAGAACCCCACGGAGAACGCGCTGTTCGGGTCGGGCTTGCTGGTGCATGACGTGGATGGAGATGGACTTTTCGACGTGGTCGTGGGTGCCCCCGGGGCGCCAGGGCACGTGAGCGGAATTGCGTCCGAGGGGCGAGTCTGGATCTACTGGGGGTTAGACCTCGCAGTGGGGGTTGTCAATCAGCCCACGCTGCTTGCGTTGCCTGTGGACAATCCAAACCCGAGCCTGCCTGCCTGGTTTGGGTATGCAATCCGCGCTGCCCAATACGACGCTGACGGCGTTGAAGACCTCTGGGTCAGTGCTGGCATGTTGGGAGTGCCGCCCGCTCCCTTCGGGTGGGGCACCATCTATGTATTTGATGGCGTGACGCAAGAGCATGTGGCGACGATTCCTTCACCGGGCGGGAAGAGCAGATTCTCGGACCTCCGTGCTAAGCGGGACTTCTCAGGTGACGGTATTGACGATGTTTTGGTTGCTGCACCACTATCGACTTGGAAGCCCCCCAATCCGCTGAATGCTGTTTCCGATGCTGGAGCATTGATCATGCTCCTGGGGCCGGACTACACCACAATCGGATGGGAAGTTTGGTCCCCGAAGCCACACAGCGGCGAAGCATTCGGTGCCAAGTCATTCTTGGTCGATGTCGACCTCGACGGCGAGGCTGAGCTGATCGTGGGCGATCAGGGCGGGGTCACAGCTTCGGGAGTCGAAGGCACCGTGCGAGTCTTCCATGGCTTTGATTACAAGATCGTGCAGACGCTCACCGACACCAGCGGGATGTCCCATCACAACCTGGGCTGGAACGTGGCTACGGGTGACATCGATGGCGACGGCATCCCCGAGATCTTGGGCAGCTCGGTCGAACCGGGCAGCGCGGGCTCGGTCCTGGTTTGGTCCTCGCTCACCCTCACGGCGTCGGCTGACAGCGTGTCGGTGTCGCAAGGCGGCACAGTCCAACTCACCGTGCGCCTGCCCGCCCAGGCTGGGCACGTGTACGCGGGCTTGCTCAGCGTGAGCGGCACGGGGCAGGGCGTGGTGCTCGGCCCTGGCAGCTGGCTGCCCCTCGTTCCCGACGCGATCACCGAGGCGGGTCTTGGCGCTCTCGGCACGCCTCTGTTGCCCGGCTTTGCGGGCGTGCTCAACGAGGGCGGCCAAGCCACGTTCGGCCTGGTCTGGCCTCCGGGCCTGGGGCCCTCTTTGATTGGCAACCAACTCACTATCGCAGTGCTCACCTCTCCAGACTCGCTCCAAGCGGGGCCAGCATCCAGCGCGGTGACGATCAGCTTCGATCCATGAGAGCGCGTGGAGAACTCGACGTGGGGATCGATTGCCCATGAGTCTCCTCTCGGCGATGGTGGGTGTGCTTCTTGGACTCAGCGGGCAGCTCGACTCAGGCCCTGTGCAGCTCCAATACGAGTCCCAGTTGCTGAAGGCGCCTGTGCCGTCTGCAGGCAAGCTATTCGGCGATACCATTCTCGTGGCTGATGTGGACGCCGACGGGTTTGGTGATGTCATCGCCATCGAGCGCCGGGCCAACCTGCCAGGTGTTCAGCAAGCGGGCATTGCCTGGATCTACCACGGCCCCACGCTTCATGGCCCCGCGACGATGTTGGCCAGCCGTCAGGCCACCGATGATGAAGAGCTTGGGTTTGCCAACAATTTCCCACCATCAGCGGTCCTTGGGGATGTGAACGCTGATGGTTGGCCGGACATCTTGCTGTCGGCCGTGGTCTGGGAGGATCACGAGAACAACCTGGATCTGGTGGGCAGGGTTCACGTTTTTCTCGGGCCCGATTACGTGAGTGAGTTGATCCTGAAGGACGCGAACCCCACGGAGAACGCCCTGTTCGGTGTGGGCGTTCTGGTGCATGACGTCGATAGCGACGGGTTGGTCGACGTGATCATCGGTGCCCCTGGTGCGCCAGGCCACACCAGTGGCATTGCGGGGGAGGGGCGAGTCTGGATCTTCAGTGGAGTCGATCTCGCGGCTGGCATCGACGACCACCCCGTATTGCTCGAGCTGCCGGTACCCAATCCGAATCCGATTCCCCCTGTCTGGTTTGGCTACACGATTCGCGTTGCCCACTACGACGACGACGGCGTGGAAGACCTGTGGGTAGGCGCTCGTGACGTGGGAGTCCCGCCCGCCCCCTTTGGATGGGGGACCATCTACGTGTTTGATGGTGTGACACTTGATCATGTGGCGACGGTTCCCTCGCCGAGCATGAAGAGGTGGTTTTCGGACCTCCGCGCCAAGCGTGACTTCTCAGGTGACGGCATCGACGATGTCTTGGTCTCTGCGCCCAAATCGAAGTGGGCTCCCCCTAACCCGGCAAATGCTGTTTCCGAGGCTGGGTCGCTGATCATGCTCCTGGGCCCGGACTACACCACAATCGGTTGGGAGGTCTGGTCGCCCAAACCGCACAAGGGCGAGGATTTCGGATCCCAGTCGTTCCTCGTAGACGTGGACCTCGACGGCGAAGCTGAACTCGTCGTGGGCGACCAGGGCGGGAACACCATAACGGGCCTTGAAGGCACCGTTAGAGTCTTCCACGGCTTCGACTACAAGATCGTGCAGACGCTCACCGACACCAGCGGGATGATCCACGACAACCTGGGCTGGAGCGTGGCTACGGGCGACATCGATGGCGACGGCATCCCTGAGATTCTCGGCAGCTCGGTCGTGCAGGGCGGCGCTGGCTCCGTTCTGGTCTGGTCGCCGCTCACACTCACCGCGTCGACCGACAGCGTGTCGGTATCGCAAGGCGGCACCGTCCAACTCACGGTGCGTCTGCCTGCCCAGGCTGGTCACGTGTACGCGGGTTTGCTGAGCGTGAGCGGCACGGGGCAGGGCGTGGTGCTCGGCCCTGGCAGCTGGCTGCCGCTCGTCCCCGATGCGATCACCGAGGCGGGCCTCGGAGCACTGGGAACGCCCCTGCTGCCAGGCTTTGCAGGCATGCTGAACGAGGGCGGTCAAGCCACGTTTGGCCTAGTCTGGCCTCCGGGCCTGGGGCCATCTCTGATCGGCAACCAACTCACCATCGCGGTGCTCACCTCTCCCGACTCGCTCCAGGCGGGGCCAGCATCCAGCGCGGTGACCATCAACCTGGATCCGTGACCAGTGTCAGGGGCCGTCCGGTGCGCCAGGAATCGGCGATAGATTCCACCTGTTGGCCCTGAGTGAAGGGCCTGAGTGGCTACAGGATCGGGCGATCGGAAACGCAATCTTGCACGCCGGGTTGCGCAGCTCAGGCCCGACGATTCGCTTGATGGGCTCGGCCCAAGGCAGAAGAGGCAGTTCAAGCCGTTGAGGTCTTTGGCCGATAGACCCACATATTGACCAAATGTGGGTCTCGTGCCAACCTGGGGAGCAGCGACCAAAGCAGGAGAATGTCTTCATGAGCCGACTCTCAATCGATGTCACACGGCAGCAGCACCAGAAGCTGAAGGCCATGGCTGCCCTTCAGGGCAAGACCATCAAGGAGTTCGTTCTTGCCAGTACGCTCGGGCCGGGGAGTGCCGATGAGGACTTGGCTCTCGATGAACTCAGAGAGCTTCTGAAAGAGCGCTTCCGCCAAGTGAAGGACGGACGGGTGAGCAAGCGAACTGTTGAGGAGATCTTCCAGGAAGCCATCGATGACGCCGCGAGCAGCCGGGATGGCTGAGTATGTCCTCGCCGAGGGCGCTGAGGCTGATCTGAGCGATATCGCCGGGTACACGTTCACTGTGTGGGGCGCACGGCAGGCCAGAAGCTACGGAGAGGCTCTCACGCGCTACTTTGAGGCCTTGGCGAGTGGCAACGTACGAACCAGGAGCGTGTTGGAGAGCTGGCCGGAGTTGCAGGCCTCGCGATGCCAGCACCACTTCGTGTTCTCGATTCGAAGAGCGATACACCCCCTGGCTATCCTCGGCGTCTTCCACGAGAACATGGACTTGCCTGCCAGGGTTCGCGAACGCCTCGACGATGACGGGCTGGGCGCATAGGGAGATCCCGCGCGGTCAAGGCGACCAGCTGAGCGTCGCCAGCAACGCCGGTCCGTACCGTTCCCACAGCTCGTCGTCGCTGGCTCGGCGTGCGGAGCTGGGCAGCTCGAAGGTGATGATGGGGACCTGGCGGTCCACGCCGACGAACGATCCCAACGAGCCCGGGCGCGAGCCCAGGCGCTGGGCGGGCAGCTGGCACAGGGCGCCCATCTCTGCTGCCAGGCTCTCGGCCGGTCCATCCCAATCGATGAGGCCGAGCCAGCCGTGCACGCTGACCACCACCATGGGCTCGAACTCGGTGATCAGCTGGTGGAGGGCCTGGGTCTCGGGCTCGGACAGGGCGCTGCCCCGGTCGCCCCCGTCCTGGCGGTTGTCGCTGGGGAAGTTGCGATTGAGGTCGACACCGCGGGCGTTCCGTCGCCGGTTGGCGGCCAACCCGTCGGGGTTCACCACGGGGACGACCACCAGGCGTCGGCCTCGGAGGAGCGTCGGCTCGGCAGCGACCTGGGACAGCAGCCGCTCCAGCACAGGGGTACCCGCCGCCTCGTTGCCGTGAATGGTGGCCAGCAACATCACCGTCTCGGAGCCAGAGCCCACGACGTGGTAGGGGATCGGCCGTCCCTCGATGGTGTCGTCGACGATGCGTCGCCGACCCGGGGAGGGGGCTCGCTTCTTGGCGGGCGCGTCGTGGGGGCCCTCATGGTTCGTGTCAGCGAGGCTGGCATCCACAACGGTCGGGCTGCTGGGCAAATCAAGGCGCTCGGCGGTCGGCCAAGGCTTGGTGGAGGCGCTGAGGCAGCCGCCGCAGAGCAGGGCCAGCGGGAGGGCCGCGGTCTTCCAGCTGAGCAGGCTGCCCGCGGTCACCGTCGAGGCCTCCACGCGGCAAGGTGGCTTGTCTGGAATGAAGGAAGCATGGGCAGCTGCCCAGTGTGCGGGGCCAGGGGGCCAGCCTCCACCGTCGGGGTGTGGCGCGGCCGCAGACCTGGCGCGGTGGGACAGGCGACCGGCTTGACTTCTCGAATTCAGGCGCTAACGTAATGCGTAATACACATACACGGAGGTTCAATTCATGAACACATGCTGCAGTTCCATCGATTCTGCTCAGATCCAGACCCTCGCACGGACTCTCGCCGAAGTGCTGCCCAACGCGGCTTCCTCGGCCGCGAGCTGTGGACCAGGGGAGTGTTGCTGTGAGGCTGGGTCCTGCGCTTGC